>LFRM01286305.1_pt1 | contig 112409 bp, 105 predicted proteins | sample 618341 | NCBI WGS metagenome assembly LFRM01 (sample SAMN03654438, study PRJNA283298) | anaerobic digester metagenome | isolation source: pool of bioreactors CSTR01a, CSTR02a, and CSTR03a thermophilic anaerobic... | place: Denmark: Kgs. Lyngby | collected 2014-05-21 | reverse complement strand
CCCCATAGATACCTAATGTGGAATTTACTTTTTCAAATTCAAAAGTGGAAATTAGTTTTTCAAAAGGGTAATATATTTATGGTGGTGCCTCTTTTGGAGGTACATATGTATAAGAACAAGCATTTAACCTTGGAGGAAAGGAATATTATTGAACAGAGATTAAATGAAAGAGAATCCTTCAAATCCATTGGACGTGAGATTAGCAAGGATCCAACCACTATTGCTAAAGAAGTTAGAAACCATCTCCAATTTAAAAAGACCGGTTGCTATGGAAGAGCCTTCAATGACTGTCGCATTAGAAAAAACTGTACTGTGCGGCATCTTTGCGGTAGCCAAAGGTGCAGACGTTACTGCAACTTCTGTAACACCCATTCTTGTTCAACCCTTTGCCCTGATTACCACCAGGAAATATGTCAGAGACTTTTAAAGCCTCCTTATGTCTGCAATGGCTGTGAAGTCAAAAAATCCTGTACGCTGGAAAAAAGAATTTACTCCGCACTACACGCGCAAAGGGAATATGAGGCAGTCCGTTCTGAGTCACGTCAGGGCGCACAACTAACTGAAGAAGAGGCGTTGAGATTGGATTCTCTTATCAGCCCTCTCATTATGAAAGGCCAGTCTCTCCACCACATATGTGTTAGTCATGCAGATGAAATCATGCTGAATGAGCGTACACTTTACAACTATGTGAACAAAGGCCTCTTTGCAGCCAGAAATATTGATATGCCTCGTGTTGTACGAATGGGAAAACGTAAGAGGAAGAATGAACAGTTCAAGGTGGACAAGAAATGCCGGATTGGTCGCACTTATCAGGATTTCCTTAAATTCATTGAGGAGCATCCTGGGCTTCCTGTCGTTGAAATGGACTCGGTAGAAGGGAGAAAAGGCGGCAAGGTGCTGTTGACGTTGCATTTTACCATACCTCAGCTCATGCTCGCATTTATCCGGGATGCCAATACATCACAGTCGGTCATTGACGTCTTCAATAGGCTTTACAAAGAACTTAATCCAGATGTATTTTGTAGCTTATTCCAAGTGCTTCTCGCGGATAATGGCAGTGAATTCTCTAATCCATCTGCTATTGAAATGGATTCTCAGGGAAAACAAAGGACTCGAATTTTTTATTGTGACCCTCAGGCATCATATCAGAAAGGGGCAGCTGAAAACAACCACACGCTGATTCGACGTATAATCCCCAAAGGAACATCACTTGATGATTTTACGCAGGAGGACATAACGCTTATGATGAATCACATTAATTCCTACAAAAGACTTAATCTCGGTGATAAAAGCCCTTATGAAGTCTTTGCTTCCCTTTATGGAGAAGATATCCTAAAAAAGATGGACGTAGAACCTATCTCAGCTGATAAGGTTATCCTACGTCCATCCCTTCTCAAAAAATAAAACTTAATAAAGAGGCACCACCTGCCGTAACTCCATAAAGATACAATAAGCAAGGGTGGAATTTACTCTTGCAAAAAGTTAGTTAACATTTCACCCTTTATTTAGTGTACCCTAAAAACGGTAGGTTTTGTGCTCTTTACTCATATTTTAAACTATTCAAAAGCAAAAGTCACGGAAAATAAACCTTGTTCTATTACTGGATAAATATTGATTTCTCGCAGTTTCAGAATCTGTGGAATTTACTTTTGCAAAGTGGAATTTAACTTTTCAATTCACCGATGTGTTAAATACCAGTAAGGAAAAAGAAAGAATCCCGTCCTGGCTTTATGGGACAGAGTTAGGCTGCGAATCAATATGGTTATCCTGATGAAAAGGTTAAGGTATTTGGTTTCAGGATAAATACAGGGTAAACATATTGAAGTTGAAGTTAAAACGCTTTCTGCTATAATTACAGGTGGGCCTTTGTTAGCAGCCCGCGAATATTGCAAACCGGAAGGAAGGTATGAATGAAATACAAGTTATTGGCAGTCGATGTTGACGGAACCCTGTTAAACAACAAAAGAGAAATTACGCCGAAAACAAAGGAAAAAATACACGAAGCAATTGGAAAGGGAATAGTCTTTACAATCAGCAGCGGAAGACCTGTACAGGGAGTGCAGCTGATAACAAGGCAACTGGGAGCCGATGTTCCGGTGATTACTTACAACGGTGCAATGGTAATTACCGGTGAGAGCAGAAAAATAATATATTCGTGCACGATGAAAAAAGAAGATGCTATCCAGGTTGACAGGCTTGGAAAAGAGCGGGATACAACCATTGCTGTTTGGTCGGATAACCAGCTTTATGTCAACAGGATGGATGTACGGGCTGCAAAATACAGTGAATTGAGCGGTACCGAACCGAAACTGTATGATGATATAGAAGAGCTTATTATTAAGGGAATAAATAAGATCCTGTGGTATGATGAAGTTGAAAGGATTAATATCTTTCAAAAAGAGCTGAGGGACATGTTGAATCCGACTATAAATTATCATACATCCCAGCCTTTTTTCCTCGAATTTGTTGATGTAAACGCTTCAAAAGCTATTGCACTCGGGAAAATGGGCGAATTCTACGGCATAAGCAGGGAAGAGATGATTGCCGTTGGTGACGGGTTTAATGATCTGTCCATGATAGAATATGCAGGCCTTGGTGTAGCGATGGAGAATGCTCCGCCGGAAATCAAAAAGGCTGCAGATTTTGTGACGCTGTCAAATGAAAACGACGGTGTTGCTTATGTCATAGAGAAGTTTATTCTGGGCAATGTTTAAAGATAATATCCTGTCGGTTTTGATTTTGCAGGATCTTGATTTTAATCCTGCATCATAATATATTAAATATATACCCGCTGTTAACTTTGGCAGGGCAGAAAATGCAGAATCGATAAAATATGAGGATGTATGTTTTATGGATGATTTGATTAATTTAATTAAGGAAAGGTATCATACCTTCAGTAAGGGACACAAGGCGATTGCAACATATATCACCAATCACTATGACAAAGCTGCTTTCATGACCGCTGCCCAGCTGGGCAAAGAGGTTGGTGTCAGTGAGTCAACGATTGTACGATTTCCAGCAGAACTGGGATATGACGGATACCCGGAGCTCCAGAACAAGCTGAAGGAGCTTATAAAAAGCAAACTTACGTCGGTACAGAGGCTTGAGGTTTCGTCGAGCAGGCTCGACAAGGAAAATGTTTTGAAAAGCGTTTTGCAGGCCGACATGAACAGGATCAAGAGAACGCTCGAAGAGATAGATGAAGCGAATTTCAACACCATTATAGAAGAAATTCTCAACGCAAAGCATATTTATATCCTCGGAGTGAGAAGCTCTGCGTCCCTGGCAAGTTTTCTCGGCTTTTACTTTAACCTCATATTCGAAAATGTCAGGCTGGTGCATACTACCAGTGTAAGTGAAATGTTCGAACAGATTCTGAATGCAAGGGAAGGGGACGTTGTTATAGGAATCAGTTTTCCGAGATACTCAAGGAGAACAACAAAGGCCATGCAGTATGTAAGGAAGCAGGGTGCTACGGCAATTGCCATTACCGATAACCCGAGTTCTCCCCTTGCAAAGTGTGCCAATTACTCCATTTTTGCAAGAAGTGATATGAATTCTTTTGTAGATTCCCTTGTTGCTCCCCTCAGTATAATCAATGCAATTATTGTGGCCATTGGTCTGAAAAGGAAGCAGCAGATCCAGGATACCTTTGAAAAACTCGAAAGAATATGGGATGAATACCAGGTTTACGAGAAAGGTGATTCATAATTATAATTCTTTTGAGGCAAACTAACAATTAACGGTGCTGATTGATTATGAAAACCATAGGTGTTATCGGAGCGGGCGCAGCCGGTTTGATTGCCGCTGGAAGAGCAGCAGAACGGGGGCACCGCGTTTTTGTATTTGAGAAGAATAAAATGGCGGGCAGGAAAATCCGCATAACAGGAAAGAGAAGATGCAATCTTACAAATGATTGCGATCTTGACACCCTTATTTCGAACATACCCGGAAACGGCAGATTCCTGTACTCATCATTCAGCCTGTTTTCAAACAGGAGCATTATGGACTTTTTCCAAAGAATGGGCCTAACTTTGAAGGTGGAGCGAGGAAATCGTGTTTTTCCCGAATCCGATAATGCAAAGGATGTTGTTGACACCCTTTTGAAATACGCTGAAATGTATAATGTCCGGTTCTGTTTCGGAAACAGGGTTGAGGATATCCTTACTGTTGACGGGCATGTGACAGGCGTCAGGCTCTCTGACGGTGTTGAGAAAAAACTTGATGCGGTTATCGTTGCCACCGGGGGCCTGTCATATCCCGGTACAGGCTCAACCGGGGACGGCCACAGGATGGTCCGGGAACTTGGCCATACAATAACCCCGCTGAAACCTTCCCTGGTCCCGCTTACGGTTAAGGAGGACTGGGTTAAGGAACTGCAGGGACTGTCGCTTAAAAATACCGCAATAAAACTGACGGACAGGAGGGGCAGAACCATATACGACGATTTCGGTGAAATGTTGTTTACGCATTTTGGTGTATCCGGACCTGTAATTTTAAGTGCAAGCCGTCATATATTGAAATACGGGTATAAGGATGTGTTCCTTTCAATTGATTTGAAACCCGCTTTATCAGAGGAAAAACTTGATAACAGGATTCAAAGGGATTTTGCCAAATTCTCAAGAAAACAGTTTAAGAATTCTCTCAACGAGCTGCTGCCAAATCTTTTGATTCCCGTTATTGTGAAGTTAAGCGGCATTTCCCCTGAAAAACCGGTGAATCAGATTACAAAAGCCGAAAGGCAGCAACTGGTTCATCTTCTGAAGAATCTGACATGTGAAATTACGGGTTCACGTTCCTTTGACGAGGCGATAGTAACGGCCGGGGGTGTTTCCGTTAAGGAAATTGAACCGAAAACAATGGAATCAAGGATTATAAAAGGCCTGTATTTCGCAGGTGAGATAATTGATGTTGATGCCTATACGGGCGGATTTAACCTTACAATAGCATTTTCAACAGGGTATACCGCCGGAAACAGCGTCTGAATAAATTAAAAACTGATGCTTTCACATGCTGCCGGTTTAAAACAGAAAAGACCGGAAATAATAAATAAAAAAAGGAAAAGCTGTGTGAAAGCATGAAATTCAGTGGATTTCTTATTGCAGTTTCAATTGTTATGTGCATAATACTTGCCGTTGTTCAGATAGTAAGGGTTTATCCGTTTGGGCTGGAAATTCCGGAGGATCCATACCTGGGTGAACCGCTTCTGCCTTTCCAGTCGCTGATAAAACGCGGGAGTCTCACCTTGGATGCTATAGGCATTTACGAACCTCATGCGGTGATGCTCCTGAAAAACGGAGAACGTTTCCTTCTTGTTGAACAGTTCCCGGTAACCGTAAAAGTAACCGATGGTGATGTGCTTGAAGTCTGGGTTCTTGAAGAACTTCCGGGCGCAGCTCTTGTAACCAGAACCGTCTCCGAAAATGTAAAACTGAAGTTCAACAGGACATCAATACCCCTTGAAAAGGGATTGCACCGCATAGCAAAGGTGTTTGTCAGTGACTGACCTGAAAAAATGCAATATATGCCGGGTTATTCTTGTATTCCCCGTTTTGGTTTTATATAATGATAAATGTTGGTACAAAAATGGATAAATTATGTCCCTTTTCAATTCGATATCGGAGGATTATGAGGTTGATATGAACGGGTATAACCAGGAGTTTGGAAGCAAGGATATTGTTAAGGCGGCTATATGCATGGCCCTGACTGATACACGTGATGAGGAGAGGGTTCTGAAACAACAGTATAACGAAAAGGGAATAAAATGCTGTGCAGTTGATTATGGCGGGGACTTTATTTCTTCAATAGTAAAAATCATTGAAAGAGCAGTGGTTTCTGCAAAGCGTGAAGGTGTTATCAGGGAAAGCCATGCGGAAGAAGGAGCTGTTGCCGGTGCCACGAGAGAAGCATTGAACCAGATTACAGGCAAGGCAATTGGTTTGAATATCGGCGGGAAAATTGGGGTTGCGAGGTATCGCGACCATGTTGCGGTTTGCGTTTTCTTCGGTGTAGGTCTTCTGCATTTGAATGAGATATCCATCGGTGTGGGTCACAGGGTGGTATAGAAATAAATATAACGGGGTAAACGGAGGAGAATTCTGTGAAGAGAATACAGATAGCAATAGACGGTCCGTCAGGGGCCGGCAAGAGCACAATGGCAAAATTAATAGCCAGGGAACTGGGTATACTTTACCTTGATACCGGGGCAATGTATCGGGCGGTGGCACTGAAGGCAATCAAGTCGGGAATTGATACAAAGGACGGCGAAGCTGTTGCGGAAATGGTAAAGGATTTGGATTTGCAGATTGAGCACAGGGATGGCAGTCAAAGGGTTATCCTTGACGGAACCGATGTTACCGAAGATATACGTACGCCTGCCGTAACGGTAGGATCGTCCGATGTGGCGGTTATCCCGGCTGTAAGGGAGAAAATGGTGGAACTGCAGAGAAGGATTGCTGAAAATAACAGTGTAATAATGGACGGCCGCGACATAGGAACCCATGTACTGCCAAATGCGGATGTGAAGATATTCCTGACCGCTTCGATAGAGGACAGGACAAAACGGAGATATGAAGAACTAAAGGAAAAAGGAACGCTGAATCAGACCTTTGAAGAACTGAAAAAGGAAATGGAATACAGGGATAAAAACGACAGCACAAGAAGCCATTCACCCCTGAAAAAAGCAGACGATGCAATTCTGTTGGATACCACGGGCTTTTCTGTTGAAGAGTCTGCGAAAACCATTCTTGATATTATAAAGTCGAGGCTCTGAACATGTTTTACTGGTTTTTGGCTAAGGTTTGCAGGGTTTTCTTTTCAGTTTTTTTCAGGGTGGAATATAAAGGGCTTGATAACGTGCCGAATGAGGGACCGTTATTGGTTTGCTGCAATCATATCAGCCTTTTGGACATGTTCCTGTTTGCTTGCCGAATGAAAAGAAGGGTATATTTCATGGCCAAAAAGGAGCTGTTTCGCATACCCGTCATAAATATAATTATAAAAGCCCTCGGAGCTTTTCCGGTTAACAGGGGCCATGGTGATCTGAATGCGGTAAAGACCACACTGCATTTATTAAGTGAAGGCAAGGCTGTTGGTATATTTCCTGAGGGAACCAGAAGAAACAAGGCCAGGGGCAAGGTCAGGCCGAAGAGCGGTGCGGTGCTGTTTGCCGTTGAATCAGGTGCACCAATACTTCCAGTGGGTATATTCGGAAACTACAGGCTGTTTTCGAGGATTAAAGTGGTTTATGGCAAACCATACATATTAACGGGAAACGGAGAAAAGTTCTCAAAGGCTGATCTGCAGAGCATGGCAGATGACTTGATGGACAGGATTTATTCTCTTGAGCAGGAATAAGGGAAGGAAAATCCGGAGGACATGACATATGGGAAAGATTATTGTTGCAAAGACCGCAGGTTTTTGCTTTGGTGTTGATAATGCGGTTAAACTTGCATTCCGGACAGTGAACGAAAACCCGGATAATACCTTTACTTTGGGTGAGGTAATACACAACAGGCAGGTCCTGGAAAGACTGGAGAGCAAGGGAGTAAGAATTATCCGGGAGCCGGGAGAACTGAAAGGCAATGAACATGTTGTCATAAGAGCGCATGGAATCGGAGAAAATGTGTATAAGGAATTAGCGGACAGAAATGCGGTTATTCACGATGCCACCTGTCCTTATGTAAAAAGAATCCATAACCTGGTACGGCAGAAATATGCAGAGGGCTGCACAATTATCATTGTCGGTGACAGGAATCACCCCGAAGTGATAGGTGTTAACGGCTGGTGCGAAAACAGCGCATACGTGGTTTCCAGCATCGAGGAGGTTGAAGCCCTGCCCGATTTTGATAACTGTGTTTGTGTTTTTGCCCAGACTACAATGAAACCCGAAAAGTATGATGAGATTTATGATTTTATCAAGAAAAAGTTTGCAATTACAATGAAATTTGATACAATATGTAGTGCGACTGAAAAACGGCAACGGGAAGCTCGCGAAATATCCGGAACAGTTGATATGATGATTGTAATCGGAGGAAGCAACAGTTCCAATACACAGAAGTTGTATGAAATATGTTCAGAGAACTGCCCGTTGACTTATAAAATTGAAACCGTGGCGGAGCTACCCCCATTGGATATAAAGAATATCAACACAATTGGGATTACTGCAGGGGCTTCCACGCCCGATTGGGTAATCAAGGAGGTTATTGAAACAATGGAAGAAAACATGAACAGACAAGAGACTGAAATGTCTTTCAAAGAGGCATTCGAAGAATCTGAAGTGAACAGCCTGCGAGCTGGCGAAATTGTCAAGGGTCGTATCATTGGGTACAATACCAGTGAGGTTTTTGTTGACCTTGGCTACAAGGCGGATGGAACTATTTCCATGGAAGAGTTTCTTGACGATCCCAATTTTGATCCTGTAAAGGATTTAAAGGAAGGGGATGAAATTCTCGTTTACATCACCAAGGTGAATGACGGGGAAGGAAACGTATCTCTTTCCAAAAAGAGAGTGGATTTAATCCGTGGAATAGAAGAAATTGAGGAAGCATTCAATGAAAAGAAGCCGCTTGAGGCTGTTGTTAAAGAAGTAGTAAACGGCGGGGTGGTAGCAAGCTATAAAGGTATCCGTGTATTTATACCTGCTTCCCAGGTTTCGGATCATTTTGTTAAGGATCTTAATGAGTTTCTCAATAAAAAAATAAAGTTTGAAATACTTGAAATGTCTAAAAACAAACGCAGAGTTGTGGGCTCATGCAAAAATGTTCTGGAAAGAGAAAAAGCCAGGAAATTGGAGGAATTCTGGAACAACGTTGAAGTAGGAAAGGAATATACAGGAACTGTAAAAAGCCTTACCGACTTCGGTGCATTTGTAGATCTCGGCGGAGTTGACGGTTTGATTCATCTTTCCGAATTATCATGGAAAAAGATAAGCAAACCTTCAGAAGTATTGAAAGTCGGCCAGAAAGTTACTGTTAAAATTTTAGGTTTTGACAGGGAGAAACAGAAAGTTTCACTTGGCTACAAAAAGCCTGAGGATAACCCATGGTACAATATTGAGAAAAAGTATTCGGTCGGAGATGTTGTGGAAGGCAAAATTATGCGCCTTGTTCCGTTCGGGGCTTTTGTCGAGCTTGAAGAAGGTGTTGAGGGACTGGTTCATATTTCACAGATTTCGAATGTGCATCTGGGCAAGCCCGATGAAGTGCTTTCAGTCGGCCAGGTTGTTAAGATGAAGGTCCTTGAAGTCAATCCTGAATTAAAGAAGATAAGTCTCAGCATTCGCGAAGTTGAGCCGATAGATCCCGTGCGCGAAAGCGATGAACAGGGTGAATCCGAACAGGATGGGGTTCCCACATCCCACGTCGAGGAAATGAAAACCACAATAGCGGATATTATTAAGGAATAACGAAAAATATACCGATATATAAAATAAGACCGGATTATCCGGTCTTATTTCCTATGTGATAAAATGCTCTTATAAAAAAATTATGATAAAAACAGACAGGTGATGATATTGTTTGACTACGAAGAGTTTAAAAAGGCCTTCTATGAGCATTCAACCATTGACCTGAATCTATACAAGGAAAAACAGATGAAACGCCGCCTGACATCATTTGTCGAGAGAAACGGGTTTTCCAGTTTCATGGATTTTTTCAGGACGGCTGTTGAGAGCCCGAATTTGTACCAGACATTCATCAACTATCTTACGATAAATGTATCCGAGTTTTACAGGAATCCGACCCAGTGGGAAATACTGAAAAATATGGTAATTCCCATGATAATTGAAAAGAAAGGTTCAGCTGAAAAGCTGAAAATATGGAGTTCTGCATGTTCCACCGGAGATGAGCCCTATACCCTGGTAATGATACTTAATGAATTCATTCAGTTATCAAGTATCAGGATCATTGCCTCTGATATTGACCTGTCTGCAATTGAAAAGGCAAAGCAGGGATTATACCCTTCAAGGAGCATAAAGGATTTGCCTAAAAAGTATTTAGAAAAATACTTCACGCTAATCAGCGAAGATACGTACAAGATTTCAGATGAGACAAAAAAATGTGTTGATTTCAGACGGTTAAACCTTCTCCGCGATCCATACCCCCAACAGATGGATCTTATCGTATGCCGCAATGTGCTGATATATTTCACCGAAGAAGCCAAGGCGGACATTTATATCAGGTTCAACCGCGCTCTTGCCGACGACGGAATACTGTTTTTAGGCAGTACCGAGCAGATTATCGGTGCACATAAATACGGACTGAAACCCATAAATACCTTCTTCTACAAAAAAATCCAGAGATTATAAGAGGTAATTCCGATGGTAAAAACCAGAAGATATGAGCAGGGAGGAACTGCTGGCGGTAATTGAGATAAAAGACAAAATCATAGCCGAACTGAAACAGGAAATACAAATTTACAGGGAGCTCGTTGAAGAGCTCCGGAAGAATAAAGATAATACTGCTGAATAGCTTCAGCAAAGACATTGGTTTATATTATCGGAGCAAGGAGCATGATTTCTTCGTTACTGTTATAGATTGAATCAAACTGGGAAATGGGCAGGGGATTTCTTCCCAACCCGGCTTCTATTGTATAACCCGGCCTTCCGAATTCCTCGATAAACCAGTCCTTGTAACCTGCGTATGCGGCTTCATAGGGCGTTTCAGACAATGCATAGCCGCTTGCACGGGCAAATACTTCACCTATCTCCCTTGCACGCGGAATCTGCATGTTTTTGTAAAGCCAATAGATTACTTCACCCTGTGTATGGTATGCAATTACAAGTTTGAAGTTATGCTGCCTTGTAAAATCAACCATGGTTTGTGTTTCGGGTTCGGATAACGGGGAAGGACCGCCAAACCGGGTAGGACCCGGGCCGAAGATCCCGAGGGATTCTTCCTGTGCCTTGGCATCCTGCCAGGAAGCGGGGTAGTTCCTGTTCAAATCGGTACCCCTGATATTTGCCTGCCAAACCTGTGAGAACGGAAGTCCGGTTCTGTTCCACTGGAGAAGTTGCCTGTAATACGGGTTGTCGGGTTTGAGCCCTTCAAGTACAAGATTTACACCATCCGGGTTAACCATCGGTATTATGTAAATACTGCTTCTGTTCCATATTTCACGGATGTTATAGCCCCTGATTGACATGCCCGAAGCATATGCACGGCAGAAGTTTTCAATGAACTTCATAAGAAGCGGGGCGGTAATCCATTCGAGGGCATGATGGGCACCGTTGTAGTGTACTTCAACCGGGCCTGTGCCCAGCCTGATATAATACAGGTTTCTGCCAAGAACGCTTTTTCCCGCTATGCCTGTTTCTATAAACGGATACCTTGCCTCGAGCCCGTCAATGTCCATTTCCATGATATCGTATGTATAGTCAATATCGGTAAATACTACATCAATACCATAGGGAACGGTTATTATCTGACCAACCCTGAGATATAACGGGTTCACTCCCGGATTTGCAGTGAGTATGGCGTTAACGGTCGTGTAATATCTCTGGGCAATCCTGTACAATGTGTCACCCGGCCGGATTATATATGTATCATAACCGCGAAGAAAACTCTGAAAATAGTTCCACGTAACGGGTCCGATTATTCCGTCTGGAGTAAGCCCGTTGTCCCTTTGAAAGGCTGTTACCGCGAGTTGGGTTTGAGGTCCGAAAATCCCGTCAACCGCACCGGGGTTATAACCTATTCTTGCAAGAAGGCTCTGAACCAGCTTTACATACGGTCCCCTTGAGCCAGGCCTCAATGTTTCCATTAGATCACCACACCATGAATTTCCTGCTATAACATCATATTATATTGGCCTGAAATGGTTACAAATGATGCATGGCATAATAAGTCATGATATGATATAAAATGACCGATAATTATACAGGACAATCTTTATTATCCGGTTATGCAATGAAAAGGCAGATGAGTGGGATATTTTTATGAAGAAGATTATTCTGGTACCCGATTCTTTCAAGGGTACGATGAGTTCTGTCAGGATATGCGAAATAATGGAGGAAGAGATCAGAAAGTTTTTTCCCGATGCACAGATAATAAAAGTGCCTGTTGCTGACGGCGGTGAAGGAACGGTTGATTCCTTCATTGAAGCAGTAAATGGCCATAAGGTTTTGTACGGGTAAAAGGGCCGTTTTTTGAAACTGTCGACTCTTTCTATGGAATCCTGGCTGACGGGAAAACAGCCGTTATAGAGATGGCAGCCGCGGCGGGGCTTACTCTTGCCGAAAACAGGGGGAACCCTTCGGTTACAGCAACATATGGTGTTGGCGAACTTATAAGACATGCAGTTTACAGCGGCTGCAAAAACCTGGTAATAGGACTTGGAGGAAGCTGTACGAATGACGGCGGGGTAGGCATGGCAGCCGCCGTTGGCGTAAAATTTACTGACAGGGACAACAGGGAATTCATCCCGACAGGAGGAACCCTGTCACGGATAGAGAGAATTGATACCCGGGATATGCTGGACCTGTCGGGGGTTAAAATTACTGCAATGTGTGATGTGGATAATCCGCTGTGCGGGGATAACGGAGCGTCGAAAGTTTTCGGTCCTCAAAAGGGGGCCGATATGGAGATGACAGAGCTTCTTGACAGAAATTTGAAACACTTTGCAGATGTTATAAAATCACAGCTGAACAAGGATATAATTGATATGCCTGGAGCAGGCGCCGCAGGCGGGCTGGGTGCAGGAGCAGCCGTTTTTTTTAATGCAGAGCTTAACGGGGTATAGATGTTATTCTTGATACGGTGGGTTTCGACTTAATGCTTGACAAAGCGGAACTGGTTTTAACCGGTGAAGGGAGAATAGATGCACAGAGCCTCAGGGGAAAGGTGGTTCATGGCGTGGCTGCAAGGGCGAAAAAACATGGTATTCCTGTGATAGCCGTTGTCGGGGACATTGGCGACGGAATAGATGAAATATACAATTTAGGGGTAGCCGCAATAGTGAGTACGAACCGGGCTGCAGTACCCTTTGAAATCGCAAGACACAGAAGTGAAAAGGATCTTGCGCTGACGGTAAACACAATAATGAGACTGTTAACCCTTGAACGAACTTGAAATTTTTTACGGGTACTTGCAGATTTCTCAGAAAAAATATATGATACATTAAGTCTGTTTTTTTAATGTGTCAGGCCGGTTAGTTTATTGCTTGTATTAAGTTATATCCAGAAGGAGAAATTAATTTGCTGAAAAAGAACTACGAAATAGACATGCTCAATGGTCCGCTGCTCGGAAAGATTATTCTATTCTCAATTCCAATGATTCTGTCAGGAATTCTGCAGCTTTTATACAATGCAGCCGATGTTATTGTCGTGGGGCGTTATTCGGGCAGTACTGCCCTTGCCGCGGTTGGGTCCACGGGTTCACTTACAAATCTGATTATAAGCCTCTTCATGGGCTTGTCAGTCGGGACAAGCGTTGCTGTTGCGCAGTACTATGGCGCCGGTGACTGGAAAAATGTAAGCCAGGTGGTACATACCTCTGTTGCAACAAGCTTTATCAGCGGTATCCTGGTCAGCATCCTTGGAATATGCATGGCCGAAACATTCCTTATGGCAATGGATACACCCGTCGATGTTCTGCCCCAGGCAGCATTATACATGCGAATATATTTTGTCGGCGTGCCTGCCTCAATGGTCTACAATTTTGGAAGCGCGATACTCAGGGCTGCGGGTGATACAAGAAGGCCGTTTATATACCTGTCGATATCAGGTTTGGTTAACGTTATACTTAATATGTTATTTGTAATTGTTTTCAGAATGGGAGTTGCCGGCGTTGCATGGGCAACGGTGATTTCACAGGTTCTTTCGGCCGTGCTGATCATCATATGCCTGATGCAGTTTAACGGACCCTGCAGGGTTTTTCTAAAGGAAATAAAAATTTGGCCGGACAAGCTGTGGAAAATAATAAAAATCGGCCTGCCAGCGGGCCTTCAGGGCTCAATTTTCTCAATATCCAACGTACTGATTCAGTCGTCGGTGAACAAATTCGGCTCCGCAGTTGTGGCGGGAAATTCTGCAGCAAGCAATATTGAAGGTTTTATATATGTTTCAATGAATGCCATTTATAATACGGCATTGACTTTTACAGGCCAGAATACAGGCGCAAAAAAATTCAGCCGCATAAACCGGATACTTGGAATATGCATTTTAACGGTTTTCGTAATCGGGTTTGGAATGGGAATGCTGGCACTGGTTTTCGGCAGGCAGCTTTTAGGGATATACGCACCCAATAATGCCGAGGTTATAAATTACGGAATGATTCGACTGTCTGTTATATCAAGAACCTATTTCCTTTGCGGCATGATGGATGTTATGGTTGGCATGCTCAGAGGAATCGGCAAATCCTTCATGCCGATGATTGTCTCAATCATGGGTGTATGCGGAGTAAGAATTACCTGGATTTTAGTGATATTTGCCATGGACCGGGAGCTGACAACACTATACATGTCATACCCGGTATCCTGGCTGTTTACCTTCCTGGTTCACTTTTTTACTTTTATTGTTGTAAAAAACCGGGTTGCGAAAAAGGAAGGCCTTGAAGAAATTCAAACTACCTGATACCGAATTTGGCTATTATTTGGTATTGACAAACCGGGTTCCGCATTTTATAATAAACTTTGTCACGCGAAAGTGGTGGAATTGGCAGACTCGCTAGATTCAGGTTCTAGTGTCCGCAAGGACGTGCGGGTTCAAGTCCCGCCTTTCGCACCAGGGGCTTTTGGGTTTATACCCGAAAGCCTTTTTTGTTTTTTTAACCCTGGTACCGCAATCTCCTTCCGAAAAACATAAAGTTTGTTTTTACTGATAAAATTTCTTGAACAATAGATATTTGGCATTTTAAATGTTTATGATAATATTGTAGTAGGGAAATGCAACCGGTGAAACAAGCTGTCAAATGTGCAGTCCATGCATAAGGGAGGTAATTGTATGTTATTTAGCAAAAAACTGACCCCATGGCAGGTTGCCGGTATAATACTGCTGATTCTTGTTCCCGTAATAGCGGTAATTGCGGCATTGCTCCTGGTAAACAAGGGCTCAGCGGCAGAATAACAGCAGAAAAATCATAACAACATAATTGGAAAGGTTTTTTATATGCTTCATGAATTCTCCAGGACCGAACTTTTGATAGGAAAAGACGCACTGAATAAACTTAAATACAGCAGGGTTGCGATATTCGGGATCGGAGGCGTGGGTTCCTTTACGGCAGAAGGCCTTGCAAGGTCGGGTGTAGGAAAGTTTGTCCTTGTTGACGACGACCTGGTATGCCTTACGAATATCAACCGCCAGATTCACGCAACCAGGAAAACAATAGGCAGGGCAAAGGTTGAAGTGATGCGCGACAGGATCCTTGAAATAAACCCTGAAGCTGAAGTAACAGCCGTTAAAAGGTTCTATATGCCTGACTGCGCAATGGAAATCATACGCGGCGACGAGGATTATATTGTTGACGCCATTGATACCGTTACTGCGAAGATAGATTTGATTGTAAATGCGAAAAAACTGAATATCCCGATAATAAGTGCTATGGGTGCCGGCAATAAACTTGATCCCACCAGGTTCGAGGTTGCCGATATATATGAAACAACAGTCTGTCCGCTTGCAAAGGTTATGCGGAGAGAGCTCAGAAAACGGGGTGTTGATTCACTTAAAGTAGTGTATTCAAGGGAAGAACCGGTAAAACCCGATGAAACTGAAGAAAACAGCTGCAGAACAGGCTGTGTTTGTCCGAAGGGAACCGAGCGGAGATGCACGGTAAGGAGGCAGGTGCCCGGAAGCATTTCTTTTGTTCCGTCCGTAGCAGGCCTTATCATTGCAGGTGAAGTAATAAAGGACCTGATTAGGAAACCATGATTTTTATTTTTTTAGGTTTTTTATTCCAGATTTTTTTTAATGTAATATGTTTACTTTTAATAAATTATTATATAATGAAGTTAATAATTGATATTGTTATGAACCTGATCCCATAAAATATCAGTCAACTGCGTACTTTTGGAAGGTGGAAGAGTGAACAGGGCATTGGAGTTGTATAAAGAGAAAATAAGAGGGAAAAAGGCTGCAGTTCTTGGTTTTGGTGTCAGCAACAGGCCTCTTGCGAGAACAATAGCAAAATGGGGAGCTGACGTAACGGTTTTTGACAGGAAGAATGAAAGTGATTTTCAGGAGCTTTCAGAATATAAGAATATCGGTATTAAATTTTCCCTTGGCCGCGGATACCTTGATAATCTTAAAGGTTATGACGTGATATTCCGGACACCGGGGATGCATTTCGATATTCCGGAAATTCAGCGGGAATTGGCAAACGGGGCCGAGCTTACGTCCGAGATGGAAGTATTCATGAAGATATGTCCGGCCAGGATTTACGCTGTAACCGGGAGTGACGGCAAAACCACAACCACCACGCTGATTTATGAAATGCTGAAGCAGGAAGGCTATAATTGCTATCTGGGCGGAAATATCGGCACTCCCTTGATTGACAAGGTTGAAGAAATAGATGTTAACGACAGGGTTGTTCTTGAACTTTCAAGTTTTCAGCTTCTTACGATGAAAATGAGTCCCCATACGGCGGTAATAACAAATATGTCACCAAATCATCTTGATATACATAGGTCCATGGAAGAATATATTGATGCGAAAAAGAACATATACAGGTACCAGTCGGAAAATGACAGGATTGTGCTGAATTATGACAACCCCATAACAAGAAGTTTCATACCCGAGGTCAAAGGAAAACTTGCACTGTTCAGCATTAAGGAAGAGTGTTCAACGGGAGCCTTTCTGAAAGGAAATATCCTTGTATACCGGGAAGGCGAAACCGAAGGGGAAATTCTGCCGATGGAGGATATAAAACTCTCAGGCATGCATAATGTGGAGAATTATCTTGCAGCTGTATCGGCTGTCATACCCGAGGTAAGCACAAAATCCATTGTGAACGTGGCAAAAAATTTTTCAGGCGTTGAACACAGAAACGAATTTGTCCGTACGGTGAACGGCATATCCTTTTACAATGATTCAATCGGTTCAAGTCCGACACGTACCGCTGCAACATTGAAATCCTTCAAAAAGAAGGTTATTCTGATTGCCGGCGGTTACGACAAGAAACTCTGTTATGACGAGCTTGGCGAAACCATTCATAACAGTGTCAAGCTGATGGTGCTTATGGGCGATACCGCGGACAAGATTGAAACATCGTACAGGAATTATGCGAAAAAAGCAAATGTCGAACCAATTCCGATAGTCAGGGCCAGGAATATGGAGGAAGCTTTGAACTCAGCCTGTCATCTTGCCGAAAGCGGTGACATTGTTGTTCTGTCACCTGCAAGCGCAAGTTTTGATATGTATTCCAACTTTATGGAAAGAGGCAACCATTTCAAGGAAATAGTCAGCAGGCTATAGCCCGGCTGCCGGACAAGTATTTGAAATACAGGGGGTTTAGCAATGGAGAGTAAATCAATTATGCAGGAAATTGCGGAAAATATCGGAAAGGTTATGGTGGGCCAGAGTGGTGCCGCCAAGTTGATGGTGGTATGTCTTGCCGCCGGGGGTCATGTACTTATCGAGGATGTCCCCGGCATTGGTAAAACCACGATGGCAAATGCCCTTGCAAAATCCATCGGGGTATCATTTAGCAGGATCCAGTTCACTCCTGATATATTACCTTCGGATATTACGGGATTCTCCATGTACAACCCCAAAACAGGCGAGTTTGAATACAAGCAGGGCAGTATTATGAGCAATATCATCCTGGCCGATGAGATTAATCGTACATCTCCGAAAACCCAGGCCAGCATGCTGGAGGTAATGGAAGAAAAACATGTAACCGTTGATGGTGTAACATACAATGTACCCGAGCCTTTCATGGTTATTGCGACGCAGAATCCCGTTGAATACATGGGTACATATCCGCTGCCCGAAGCCCAGCTTGACAGGTTCCTCATGAAGATTACAATGGGCTATCCAAACAAGGATGATGAAGTTGATATTCTTTTCCGGTTCCAGAAATCAAATCCCCTGAATACTCTGGCTCCTGTTGCGGACGGAGAACAGATAACGGAATTGCGCAGGCGTGTGAGGGATGTCCAGGTTGCCCGGGAAATAGGAGATTACATTGTCGAGATTGTACAAAACACGAGAAGGCAGGAGCACGTTATTTTAGGATGCAGTCCGAGAGCTTCCCTTTACCTGATGCGTGCATCCCAGGCGCTTGCCCTTTACATGGGAAGGGATTATGTTGTTCCCGATGATGTTAAGGATTTGGTTATTCCTGTTCTTGCCCATCGCATGATTTTGAGGCAGGAAGCAAAAATCAGGAAAATAACTCCCGAAAGCGTGCTTTCGGATTTGCTGAAGAAAATAAGGGTCCCGGTATAAGCAATGGGACAGGAATCAGCTTGACGGAACATTTTGCTAACCCGGTACAATCAGGTTGATGTTGAGGTAAATGTCGGTACTATGAAAAGAAGCAGAATAAGATACCTGGTATTGCTTTTTCTATCATTTGTATATATTTATTTCGACGGGGGGTTTTTTCCCTATACCCTCTTCTATATTGTGCTGCTGCTTCCCGCTGCATCAGTAATATACCTTGTCGTTGTCTTTTATTCCTTCAAGTACAATGAAAAACTTGAAAAACGGGAATACCAGAAGGGCGAAGTCCTCGATTATACGCTGCGTATCCACAATATTACGCCACTTTATATTGCATACTTTAACGTGTACATGCATATGGAAGGCCAGATGCTGATAAAGGGGATGAAAAACGAGCAGCTGACGCTTAAGCCCTTCAGTGTGCAGGAGTTTAAATTCAATGTCCCGATCCTGTACAGGGGGAAATATAAAGTCGGTATATCACACATCGAAATCAGGGATTTTCTTAACCTAATTTCTGTAAAGTATCTGCCTGGTGAAACAAAGGAAATACGTGTTTTTCCGCGCTTATTGCCCGTTGAGGAACTGGATATCCCGTATGTCAGGATATCGGAAAATGAGTACCTGTCAAGGAATAAGGAAACAGGGCATACCGAGATCAGGGATATCAGGGACTATATGTACGGGGACAGTTTCAAGAAAATACACTGGAAGCTGTCTTCAAAGTACAATAAATGGCTGGTGAAGGAAACCAATTCATCATCTGAAAAAGAGTTCTGGATCCTTCTTAACCTTTCTAGGATAAGCGGGGATGCCGATGAGGTATTAATGATAGAGGACAGAACGGTGGAGTTTCTTGTTTCCCTTGCCAGGGTTCTGCTCAATTCAGGCTTCAATATAAAACTGTGTTTTTACAGGTCTGAACAGGTATTCCTGACTTTTTCCGAAAACAAGGGGTTCCTGCAGCTTTACGAGCTGCTGTCCTTAATACCCTTTGATCAGAATGCGCATTTTAGGGAAATAATGGACCTGTTTTCCGAGACCATGCCTGAGCGGAGAAGCGTTCTGATTTTTTCTCCTGTGATTGACGAAAAACAGCTTGACTGTCTGAACAAAATGGCCGCAAACGGTCACGATCTTTCGCTGTTTTACTGTAAAGTGGAAGAAAGCGATATCAGGGAAGAGATAGAAAAGGCGCTTGAAAAGGAACTTCCCGAGCTTGGTATCATGGCGGTAAACCTTCTCAAATCTGTGACGGGGCAGGAGAGCATTGAAGAAACAGGATGCCGCTATTATGAAGGGGAGAAGTCATGAAAAAACGGTATTATGATTTTTTGACCATGCTGTTCATCGGAATACTGCTTGTTTTTTCGGTTATCAGGGCATCCCTTGTATCAATGCGCGTTCCGGTTAAGTCATGGCAGCTTTTTCTTTTTGCGGCCGGAGCGCTGATTCTGTACTGCCTTATATATACAAAGCCCGGCCGTGCAGTATTTCTGTGTGCACTTGGAGCCGGTTTTTGCTATGTTATAATTCTTATCCTGCGAAACGGGTTTTCAAACCTGTCTGGAACCTTTGCACCTGTAATAGAACTTGCAGGCGTTATAATACGAGTCGGAACGGGTTACTATGACGAGTCGGTACCCTATTTGCAGCTGATGACAGCAATCGGTGTGTATTCGCTTGTTGTAGCCTTTCCTGTTTACAGTTTCATGGTAAGGCGTTTCAGGTTTTACCCGCTGTTCACTCCTGCGCTGATCTTTTTCATGGCAGTGTGGGGGATTAACAGGTATGTGGACAAGTTATCGTTCTATATATTTATAACTGTTGCAGTTGTATGCTATATCAGGCACGTTTACCTGAAAAACCGGAAAAACAGCAGGAGTTCAACGGAAACACCAAATGATGCCGGCATGCTTGTCTATTTCATTCCGGTCGCCATCCTGGTAATTCTTTTTTCAGCCGCAATTCCCGTAAAACCGGGACCCATAGAATGGCCCTGGCTGGATGAGAAGATATATGATTTATGGTGGGATATGCACAGGAAATTTTCGATTGACAGGTACGATACATTCTCGCTTGCAAAAACTGGTTTCGGAGACTCTTCACGTCTTGGCGGGCCTGTATATCCCGACAATACCCCTGTCCTGTTTGTAAAGGCACCAACACGCGTGTACCTGAGAGGTGCCGTTTACGACACGTATACGGGTGCAGGATGGACGGTTTCGGAAAAGAACAGTGAATACATCCTTGAAGACAGGATTTATGATCACACCGAGCTTGCATACGGATGGAAGGCAGCATCTGTAATGCGTTTAGGTGTTTATTCCGCTGAAGGTTTTGATGAGTATCTTTTGGGCCGGGAGACGCGATACACATCGTACAGGGGAAGAAGGATTACGGTATATGATTATATTAACTTTTTCAGTCCTGATGCCAGATCGGAGATATTGGCCAAGCTTTTCCCGAAGGGAAAAATATCGGTACAGCATCTGAACGTAAGGACAAAGTCATTGTTTACGCCGCTCAAATTGTTATCGCCGATTACAGGGCTTCCTTCGGAAGTATACCAGGTAAACGAGAATGCCGAAGGCATATTCCTGTCAAGCAGAAGGCTTCGCGGTGAAAGCACTTATAATATAGATTACCTTCAGCCTGCTTACGGGATGCGGGAAATTGAGAATTATTTCAGTCTCAGCAAGCCTTTCCTGTATGAAACGTTTAATGAACGCCTTAATAATGCGCTGGAGCAATACGGTGAAGACAAAAGGGAGCAGCTTGAGGAAGTGCTTAACATATATGAACGGCTTGAAAGAAGAACCGAAGAAATATACCGGGTTTACACAGCCATACCCGAGGGTGTTCCCGAGAGGGTTGCGCAACTGGCAAGGGATATCACATACGACAAAGCCAATACATATGAAAGGGTTAAAAGCCTTGAAACCTATCTGCGGAGTAATTACCAGTACACTCTGACCCCTGCTTATCCGCCGTCGGATCAGGATTTTGTAGACTATTTCCTGTTTGACGGAAAGGAAGGGTATTGCTCATATTTTGCCAGTGCCCTGTGCATAATGACAAGGTCGCTCGGAATACCGGCAAGGTATGTTGAGGGATTCCTGCTGCCCGAAAAATCCGGAACGGACGATGGTTACCAGGTTACAAACCAGAATGCCCATGCATGGGTTGAGGTGTATCTTGAGGGAATCGGATGGGTGACATTTGAGCCAACCCCGCCGATGGCATATGCACAGAACTATTTTGTCAGGCTTTATGAAACAGGGACGGGCGAGAGTTCGCCTGTTCCCGATATGTACGAGGAATATATGCAGCGCAATACGGCACGGAATACTTATGTGCCGGGAATGGATTACAGGCCTTCGGATACGCGGAAGTTTACCGGGAAAACCTTCATTATCCTGTTAATATCTTTTGTACTGGCTGTTATACTGGCGAACCTTGCGGCTGTTTCTGCAAGAAGGATAATTCTCCCGATGCTTCCTGCAAAAAAAAGCATACCTATGCTGTATCGTTATGCAGTTTCGCTGTTGTCACAGGCCGGGTGTGGTGTACAGCACGGGCAGACTGCAAGGGAGTATGCAGAAACGGTTGACGGGCGTTATGCGTTTACCGTAATGAGAATGTCTGAACTTGCGGAGTTATATTACAGTGTCAGGTTTGGTTCGGGTGATGCAGACAGGACAACACTGAAACGCATTCTGTCCTTTATTTCCGAAATCAAGAAAAAAACAGGCGAAGACATGTATTTTGCAAGTAAGGTTCTATACAGGTATCTGTTGTTCCGTGGTTGATGAAATATTTACACCGCATGGCAATATATGGCACCATCCATCAATGTTTTTATTGACATTCCCCGATACATTGACTTAGAATGGGTAAGGTAATACAGGGGAGTGAAACAATGATTCGGAAACGTGACGATATAAGAAATATTGCCATTATTGCCCATGTTGATCATGGTAAAACAACGCTTGTTGATGCAATGCTGAAACAAAGCGGTATTTTCAGGGCAAATGAGCGGGTTGTTGAACGCGTAATGGATTCCAACGAGCTGGAACGGGAAAAGGGAATCACCATCATGTCCAAAAATACTGCTGTTTTGTATAATAATGTCCGGATAAATATAGTGGACACCCCGGGGCATGCCGATTTCGGCGGGGAAGTGGAGCGGATCCTGAAGATGGTTGACGGGGTTCTGCTCCTCGTTGATGCATACGAGGGCCCAATGCCGCAAACCCGCTTTGTTTTAAGAAAAGCATTGAGTCTGAACCTGAAGCCGATAGTTGTTATAAACAAGATAGACCGCAGGGAAGCACGTCCTGAAGAGGTTATCAGCGAGGTTTTCGATCTTTTTATTGAGCTTGAGGCCAGCGATGATCAGCTGGACTTTCCTGTAGTATATGCTTCAGCACGGGACGGATTCGCTGTCTTGGAGAAGGATGAAGAGCCAAGGGATTTAAGCCCGCTTTTTGATACAATACTAAAATATGTTCCGGCGCCTGCGGGAGATGTTGAATCGCCTTTCCAGATGCTTATATCAAGCCTTGACTATGATGATTATACAGGAAGGATTGCGATAGGCAAAATAGAACGGGGAACGATAGCAAAGGGCGACAGGGTTGTTGTATGCCGGAGCAGCGGCAGCATAGAGCCTGTTAAATTCAGCTCGATCCAGGTTTTCAAGGGCCTGAACAGGCTGGAAGTGGAAAAGGCCGGGGCCGGAGAAATAATATGTATTACAGGTTGCGAGGATATTACAATCGGGGATACAATATGTGATGCCGAACACCCTGAACCGCTGCCGTTTGTTGAAATTGATGAGCCTACAATATCGATGCAGTTTCTTGTCAACAACAGCCCTTTTGCAGGCAGGGAAGGTGAATATGTAACCTCAAGGCACTTAAGGAGCAGGCTTTTTAAAGAAATGGAGACAAATGTCAGCCTCAGGGTTGAAGAAACCGATTCAACCGAAAGCTTCAAGGTGTCGGGCAGGGGAGAACTCCATTTGTCTATCCTTATTGAAACCATGCGAAGGGAAGGCTATGAATTTCAGGTATCAAAACCCGAAGTAATTACAAAATATATAGACGGAGTGTTGTGCGAGCCTGTTGAATACCTGATGGTGGACGTACCGGAAGAATACATGGGGTCTGTAATGGAGGAACTGGGTTCAAGAAAAGGCGAAATTGTAAACATGAATACCACGCATCAGGGTTATACAAGGCTGGAATACAAGATACCCGCAAGGGGTTTGATAGGTTTCAGGTCAAGGCTTTTGACGATAACAAAGGGAAATGGTATAATGAATCATGTTTTCAATGGATATGAACCCTTAAAGGGTGAAATCCGGGCCCGGGATCGCGGCTCGCTTATAGCCTGGGAAACAGGAGAGGCCGTCACTTACGGATTATACAATGCACAGGAGCGGGGTACATTATTTATAGGTCCCGGTGAACAGGTGTACGAAGGGATGATCGTGGGCGAAAGCTCGAAGGTTGAAGATTTGGTTATAAACGTCTGCAAGAAAAAACATGTTACAAACATGAGGGCTGCAGGTTCGGATGAAGCGCTCAGGCTTGTGCCGCCAAAGGTTTTAAGCCTTGAAGCATGTCTTGAGTTTATTGCAGACGATGAGCTGGTTGAAGTGACACCTAAGCATATCAGGCTGAGAAAAAAGATTCTTGACAATACATTGAGGGCCAAGGAAAGAAAAAGGGAAAAGTAGAACCTGAAAGGCATGGGAAGGTGATCCTATGTTAAAAGAACGCAGAAAAAAGAAGAAAAGAAGGTTTCTGAGATTTTTGATATTTGTCGTGGTTTGCATGGCGCTGTTCTTTTCTTCAGCATATGTATCCTACACTTATCTGACGAAATACGGGATAGAGTATGCTTCTACAGGGAAAATTACCATACCGAAAGAGCAGCAGATTGAAATAGAAATTCCGGAAGGGTACAGTGCTGCCGAAATTGCAGCATTGCTTGAAAAGGAAGGTCTTGTGGAATACCCGTGGCTTTTTAGATTCCTTTCAAAACTTAACGGTTATGACGAGAAGTATAAGGCAGGAAAACATATAGTAAGCAAGGAACTGAACTATGAAGGGCTTATGCTGGTATTAACCAGCAATCCCGTTGAAAACCCGACAAAGGACATAAGGATTCCCGAAGGCTTTACTGTTGTTGAACTGATTGATTATCTGTCCGAAAGAGGTTATGTTGACAGGAACAGGTTTGAGTCATTATGCAGGACGAAAATAAAAAAGTATAAATTCCTCGAAAACGTACCCGACCGTAAATATCCGCTGGAAGGGTACCTGTATCCCGATACTTATAAAATAGACGTGGAATGGAAAGAAGAGGAAATTGTAGACAGGCTTCTTAGGGAGTTCGATTCAATTTTCAAGCCCGAATACTACGAACGTGCAGAAGAACTGGGTATGACGGTTGATGAGGTTGTTACTCTCGCATCCATAATTGAAATGGAGGCAAAATACATTTCCGACTATAAAAAAATATCCAGTGTCCTTCATAACAGGCTGAACAGCAGGGCCTTTCCGTACCTGCAGGTGGATGTAACGCTGCAGTATGCAAGGATTATGGCAGGCCTTGGAAGGATACAGATATTAACGAACAAGGACAAGGAAATAGACAGTCCGTATAACACATACACTCATCAGGGGCTTCCGCCGGGGCCCATCTGTTCACCGCGGGCAGAGGCCATAGAGGCGGCACTGTATCCTGAAGAGACCAATTATTTCTTCTTTTTCTCACCGCCCGACGGATCGGTTATATACAGCGAAACACTTACCGAGCACAACAGGGCTCTTGCCAAGCATGGAATGCTGGATAACTGAAGCTGAAATATAGCCATATATACAGCCTTGGGAGTGGATTTTTGTTGGAAAATGAAATTACCTACCCTCATATTAACAGCTTTCTGGCTGATGTACTGAAACAGTCCGATCCCCTGCTTGAGGAAATGGAAAAGTATGCCCGGAAAGCCTATATTCCCATTATACAGCCCGAATCTGCACAGTTTCTGAAAATGCTCTGTACTGTTTCAAAACCAAAAAGAGTACTTGAAATCGGAACGGCGATCGGCTATTCATCGATAATACTTGCCCGAACCATGGACGAAAACGGTGTGATTGATACTGTTGAAATAGACGAAGACATGATCGAAAAGGCTGCAGGATATATAAAAAGAGCAGGCCTCGAAAATAAAATCAGGGTATTGCACGGTGATGCGGCCGAGGTTCTGGAATGTCTCGGCACTCCGTACGATTTTATTTTTCTCGATGCTGCAAAAGGCAGGTATATTGAGATGCTGCCCCATTGCCTCAGGCTTCTTAAACCCGAAGGAATTTTTGTTACCGATAATGTCCTGTACAGGGGTATGGTTGCGAAAGACGGTTTTATTGAACACAAGCACCGGACAATTATAGTCAGGCTGAAGGAATATATTAATCTGTTATGCAGGAACAATGAGCTTACTACAAGTATAATACCCATAGGCGACGGAATTACGGTAAGTGTCAGAACGGGCAGTAATGAGAGCTGAGTTCATGTGAATCTGATTACATACAGGCTGCTCAACCGATAAAAGGAGAGATTTTGTGAAAATAGAGCTTCTTGCCCCAGCGGGTAATCCCGAGAAACTGAAAATGGCCATTATATACGGAGCAGACGCGGTTTACCTTGCCGGGCCAAGGTTTGGCCTCAGGGCCGGGGCGGGAAATTTTACCCTTGAGGAAATGAAGGAAGGCATTAAATTTGCCCATGAGAGAAACAGGAAGGTTTATGTCACAATGAATATCATACCTCATAATGAAGATTTTGAAGGTATGGAAGACTATATAGCCCTGGTTTCGGACCTTGGTGCAGATGCCGTTATTGTTTCGGATTTGGGCGTTTTGTCGGCGGTAAGGGAAGTCAATCCCTCCATACCCGTTCATATAAGCACCCAGGCCAATGTTACAAATTATAAAAGCGCAATGTTATATAAAAAACTTGGCGCGTCAAGGATAATTGCGGCAAGGGAGCTGTCCTTGCAGGAGCTTTCGTTTATACATCAACAGGTTCCCGATATCGAAATAGAGGCCTTTGTTCATGGGGCCATGTGTATTTCCTATTCAGGCAGATGCCTTTTAAGCAGCTTTATGTGCGGAAGAGACGCAAACAGGGGTGACTGTGCCCAGTCGTGCCGCTGGAAATACTACCTGGTGGAAGAGAAAAGGCCTGGTGAATATTATCCGATCATAGAGGATGAACGGGGAACATTCATACTGAATTCAAAGGACCTGTGCATGCTTGAATATATACCCGAGCTTGTTAAAGCCGGTGTTACAAGTTTTAAAATTGAAGGCAGGATGAAAAGCTCGTTTTATGTTTCAACTGTTGTTCGTGCCTATCGCCGGGCATTGGATGCCTATATGAATGACCCGGGGAACTATGTATTCAGACAGGAATGGCTTGACGAGGTCTCCAAGGTAAGCCACAGGAGTTTTACAACGGGTTTCTTCTTTAACAAGCCGGGAGCAGACAGCCAGAACTACGGAACAAGCAGTTATATTCAGAGCCATGAATTTGTCGGTATTGTGCTTTCATACAATGAAACGGATAAGACAGCGTTGATAGAGCAGAGAAACAGGGTTTTCTCGGGCGAGGAAATTGAAATAGTGCAGCCCGAAGGCCGGGACATCAGAATGATTATATCCGATATGCGGGACATTGACGGAAACAGGATTGAAAGTACTCCTCACCCGCAGATGAAGTACACGCTGAAAGTTCCCGAACCGGTAATACCTTATTCGATACTCAGAAAAAAGATCTGAATATGCCGGGGCGCTCTTCTGAAACAGATGAACCGGTATGCAGGACAGTTCGTTTTTTTGATTGAGCAAACCCGGTTGATTCAAGTCATTAATGTATCCCTGCAGGCATATAATTAGTAAAAAAGCAGGGGTTTTTTTATGTCATTCTGGAGCAGCCTCGTAAACCATTTTTTAGTTGCATTCGGAGTTGTATTCGGAGCCGGGTGTTTTTCCGGCATAGCAGCAGTTATAAATGACAGGCCGCCTTTGAAAGCAATGAATGATATGTCTTACTTTGTAAAGGTGTGGGCAATTGCCATTGCCCTCGGGGGTTCATTCGATTCCCTTGAAATGTTTGAAAAGGGAATTCTCCACGGACAAATAAGACATATGATCCGTGAGGTTGCGTGCATAATTGCCGCAATGATAGGGGCAAACATTGGCGCTTACGTTATAAAACTGATTGCTTTCGCGGGAAACAGGATGCCATGATTAGAAAAGGCTTTTTGCCGGTATTTTTTACAGGCTTGGTTTCAGGGCTGATAACCGGGATAATACTGTGGAATCTTCTGATGGCAATCAGGATAGACAACCTGTACGAACGAAACAAGTATCTTGAAGGCATGGTCGAAGACTACAGGGTTAAACTGGAGAAACTTGAACAGTCCCGGCCTGAAAAGGAAATTACGCTAAAAGGTATTACAGTCCAGATAGATATAGAGGACGAAATTGAAAAAATGGTCCTTGAACAGGCAGTAAAACAGAAATATGATGTTCTTTTTGGGAAAAAAATAAGCGAAATAGACCTGGAACTGGTGGTGAGGGTTGTGGATAAAAGAATCTTTGTAACAGAAAAGTATCAGTATCAGCTGACTGTCAACCGGGTGATCCTGTCATCGACTCTCAGTTTATATATATCAGCAAGGGAATTATCCCTGGATTAACGGATCTGAAAAAACTTGCGAAAACTTGATTTTGAAACTGAATAATTATATCCTATAATTAACCGCTTATTTTGAATTTCGGAGGTGGATCATAAATGGCATTTTTGGATGATTTGAAGAGTGCTGCCAGGAATGTTGCGCAAAAAACAGGCAACATGATGGAAATTACCAGGCTTAATATGAGTGTTGCCCAGGAAAGGGACAAGATCAACAGGATATTTTCAGAGATAGGTAAGGCTGTGTACGAAGAATACAAGGCAGGAAATGATATCGGCTTTGGTGAAAAATGCTCGGTTATTGCCGAACATGAAAACAGGATAGCAGAACTGCAGCAGAAAATCCTTGAGCTGAAAAACGTAAAAAAGTGTCATTCATGCGGAAAAGAAGTCAGCAAGGACACTGCGTATTGTCCTCATTGCGGGGCCAAGCAGTAAATGACAAACGGATGTTTATTATGCATCCTCGAGGAAACTATTATAATTATTATCGGGTTGTGACAAATGACTAAGAAGGAACTCAGGCAGAAAGCAAGGGAAATACGTGATTCAATTGATACCGACAGTGTTATTCTGCTCAGCGGCATTATCCAGGACAAGGTGTGCAATCATCCATGGTTTGAGCGGAGTAAAACTGTTTTTGTTTATGTATCCGCCGGAAACGAGGTAAGAACAAACGATATCATTGAAAAAGCCATAAGAACAGGTAAAAGGGTCTGTGTTCCAAGGGTGATACCGCGCGTCAAAATGGAGGCTGTTCCGATTAGCAATCCTGAAAATGATCTTCAAACGGGTTTCTTTGGTATATTGGAACCAAAACCGCATTTACGGCCTGTCAGTGAAAAAGAAACAGACCTGGTGATAGTGCCGGGTCTTGTCTTTGACCTTAACGGGTTCCGGATAGGATATGGCGGCGGATATTACGACAAGTACCTGGCACAGCTGCCCGACACGTGCAAAACCATAGGTATTGCCTTTGAATTCCAGGTAGTTGATGAACTGCCTGCTGAAGCCCATGACAGGAATGTGATGGCGGTAATTACCGAAAAAAGGGTTATAATGCCAGGGACACAAGGTATATAACCGCATTACGCCGGTTAATTTTTTATTTACAATACTGAAAACAGGGAAGTGATTTCTGTGCAGATTTACTTATGTTTCCCGGGTGGAAAACACAAGGCTCTGACAATGAGCTACGATGACGGTAAAATCCAGGACAGGAGACTGGTAAGCATTTTTAACAGGTATGGAATAAAAGGAACATTCCACATAAATTCGGGTTTGCTGGGCCAGCCCGAACGCATACCGGCAGAAGAAATTAAAGAGCTGTATGAGGGGCATGAAGTATCGGCGCATACCTGTACCCATCCGACGATAGCAAGATGTCCGAAAGAGCAGGTAGTCCAGGAACTGTACAATGACCGCGTGAATCTTGAAAATATCGTTGGTTACCCGGTACGGGGTTTGTCCTATCCGAACGGCTCCCATAACAGGCAAATCAGGGAGCTCCTGCCGGGGCTCGGGTATGAGTACGCCCGTACCGTTGAAGAAACAGGGGATTTTGGCCTGCCTGAAGATTTCTTCCGCTGGAAGGCCACATGCCATCATAACCGGCGTCTTATGGAGCTTGGTGAAAAGTTTATCAACCTTCACAAAAAACAGTATTTGTACCTGATGTATGTATGGGGCCACAGCTATGAGTTTGACAATGACAATAACTGGGACCTTATCGAGAACTTCTGCAGGATGACAGGAAACAGGGATGATATTTGGTACGCCACGAACATCGAAATCGTGGACTATCTGAAAAGTTATGAATTACTGAGGTTTTCGGCTTCATTTAAGTTTGTTGAAAATCCCCTGGCTCATTCGGTATGGTTAAGCGTCGGAGGAGAAATAGTGGAAGTAAAGGGCGGGACCAGGGTAAACCTTGGTTAAGATGTAACGATGTAACGACATTGTGATGACATAATGCGGACAAGGCCCGAATAATCTGACATTAGCGGTGCCCTGTAATTGCTTGAACAAATTTTCCTGTTACTGTAATATTTATAATGGGAATTCATATTAGGGTAATCAGTTTGCAGGAATAACCGGGCAAAAGGAAATACAAAAGGTAAACAGACAGAAGGAAACATTTAAAGAACGGAGAATGATATGGGTTCTTTTGTTCATTTGCATGTCCATACTGAATACAGTCTTCTTGACGGTGCAAACAGGATTGGGCCTCTTGTAAAGAGGGTTAAGGAACTGGGAATGGACAGCATTGCCATAACCGATCACGGGGCCATGTACGGGGTGATAGACTTCTACAAGGCATGCAGAAAAGAGGGCATAAAACCAATCATAGGCTGCGAGGTTTACACTGCCGCCCGTACAAGGTTTGACAAGGACGCGCATCTGGATTCCGAGCAGGGGCACCTGGTGCTGCTTGTAAAGGATAACAGGGGCTACAGGAACCTTATGAAAATGGTCTCAGCGGCTTTCACCGAAGGTTTCTACTACAAGCCGAGAATAGACATGGAACTGCTGGCCCAATACCATGAAGGGCTTATAGGCTTGAGTGCATGCCTTGCAGGAGACATTCCCGCCGCTTTGCTGGGAAACAACTATGAAAAGGCAAAGGAATTGGCTCTCCGGTTTGACAATATATTCGGCAGGGGCAATTTCTACCTTGAGCTTCAGCATAACGGGATAGAGGAGCAGAAACTTGTAAACCAGGGACTTATGAAACTGTCCAGGGAAACGGGAATTCCACTGGTTGCAACCAATGATGTCCACTATTTGAGAAAAGAGGATGCAAGAGCGCAGGAAATCCTAATGTGCATTCAAACAGCAAAAACCATTGAAGATGAAGACCACATGCAGTTTGAAAGCGATGAACTGTACCTGAAGCCGCCGGAGGTAATGCAGCAGCAGTTTCATTACTGTCCCGAAGCCATATCCAACACGGTCAGGATAGCGGAAATGTGCAATGTCGAGCTTGAATTCGGCAAGCTTCACCTGCCGAAATTCGATGTTCCCGGCAGCGGGGACGCTTTTGAATTCCTTCAGAAACAGTGCCTTAAAGGGTTTGAAAGAAAATACGGAAACAGGACTGACAGGCAGAAACTTTTGGAACGTCTGAACTACGAGCTTTCAATAATCAGGAACATGGGCTATGTTGATTACTTCCTGATAGTGTGGGATTTCATACGTTTTGCAAAGGAAAACCATATAATGGTCGGGCCCGGAAGGGGTTCGGCGGCAGGAAGCATGGTTTCATACTGCCTTGACATTACGAATGTCGATCCGATACGTTACAATCTCATTTTTGAGCGTTTTCTGAATCCCGAACGTATCAGCATGCCCGATATTGATATTGATTTCTGCTTTGAACGCCGCGGAGAAGTTATTGACTATGTCGTTAACAAATACGGCAAGGACAGGGTTGCCCAGATTATTACATTCGGAACAATGGCGGCACGCGCCGTGATAAGGGATGTCGGGCGTGTCCTTGCAATCCCGTACGCAGAAGTGGACAAAGTTGCTAAAATGATTCCGATGCAGCTGGGAATGAGTATTGAGAAGGCGCTGGAACTGAACGGCGAGCTCAGAAATGCTTACGAAAACGATCCGCGTATCCACGAGCTAATCAGTACCGCAATGCTTCTTGAAGGAATGCCGAGGCATGCTTCAACTCATGCCGCCGGTGTTGTTATTTCAAGCGAGCCTGTTACGGAGTATGTACCACTGCACCAGAGCGAAGGAAATATATGCACGCAGTTTCCGATGGGCACCCTTGAGGAACTTGGGCTTCTGAAGATGGATTTTTTAGGTCTCAGAACCCTTACCGTAATCAGGGACACTGTAAAGATGGCTGAGGAAAACCATGGCGTAAAAATAGATATTGGCAATATTGATATGAACGATCCCGGAATATACCAGCTTATCAGCAAGGGTGAAACCCTTGGCATATTCCAGCTCGAAAGCTCGGGAATGACACAGTTCATGACCGAACTGAAGCCTTCATGCATAGAGGATATTATAGCAGGTATCTCTCTATACCGACCGGGACCGATGGATCAGATCCCGAGGTATATCAGGAACAAGAAGAATCCTGAAAATATCAGGTATGCCCACCCGCTGCTTGAGCCGATACTTAATGTAACTTACGGCTGTATGGTTTACCAGGAACAGGTAATGCAGATTGTAAGAAGACTGGCCGGATACTCCCTTGGCAGGGCCGATTTGGTCCGCCGGGCAATGGCTAAAAAGAAAAAGGAAATAATGGAGGAAGAGCGCCAGAAATTTGTATACGGCGAAACCGATGCGGAAGGAAACGTGGTAATTCCGGGTGCAATACGCAATGGTGTTGATGAAAAAACTGCCAACGAGATATTTGATGAAATGATGGACTTTGCAAGCTATGCCTTTAACAAGTCCCATGCTGCGGGTTATGCTGTTATAGCGGCCCAGACCGCTTATCTGAAGCATTATTATCCCGTTGAATTCATGGCTGCGCTTCTGAACAGCTTTTTAGGCTCACCGAACAAAATATCCCAGTATGTTATGGAATGCAGGAGGATGGGGATCCAGGTACTACCGCCGGATATAAATGAAAGCGGTGAGCGTTTCACTGTAAGCGGCGGAAAAATCCGGTTCGGTCTTGCGGCGGTAAAGAATGTGGGAAGCAGTATTGTAAGGCATATTATAGCAGAACGGAACAAAAACGGCCCATTCATGAGTTTTCCGGACCTGTGCGAGAGGGTTGACAGCAGGGACCTGAACAAAAGATGTATTGAAAGCCTTATTAAAGCCGGAGCCTTTGATTCTTTCGGAATATACCGTTCAAGGCTTATGAACTCGTATGAAAAAATCATTGATAATATTGCGAATGAAAAAAAGCGCAGAATAGAGGGGCAGATGTCCCTGTTTGAGATTGCATCGGATGCCGTTTCAAAGGTGGCCCATGATATCCCGTATCCCGATATGGAAGAGTATGATTTCAGGCTGCTGCTTGCAATGGAAAAGGACGTCCTGGGTTTGTATGTATCGGGACACCCGTTAAGCGAGTTTGAAGAGGAAATAAGGAAACATGTTACGCTGTATTCTTCAGACCTGTTTGTGGAAGAGCAGGATGCGGGACACATCGGCAGCAGGTTCTCCGACGGTACTTTTGCGCGGATAGCTGGCATCATTAACGATATAAAGACCATCACTACGAAAAGCAATCAGCTGATGGCTTTTGTGACCGTTGAGGATCTTACAGGGCAGATGGAGGTTATTGTTTTTCCGAGCGTCCTTGAGAAGTACGGTGAACTGATAAAACCCGAGCTGCCCGTGTGGATAGAAGGGAAACTAAGCGTCAGGGAAGATGAACAGCCCAAGATTCTTGTTGATACAGTAAAACCGATAGCCAAGGGGCAGAATTTTCCCGCTGATTCCAATAACAACGGAAACAGTCCGTATAACAACAGTTCAAACAGTACTTTTGCAGGTGAACCGGGAATGTCTTACGAACCGGTTGCTGTAAATGACGGTCATAACAGCATTGAAACAGGTGAAGGCAACAGTGCCGGGTATTCTGAAGCCGGCCGCGCAATCCGTAACGACAGGGATTTTCAGAAATTTATAAACCGTTTAAAGATTCGCATACCTGAGAATACAAGCCGGGAAATAATTTCTGCGATATGTTCCCTTCTTAAATACTTTGAAGGAACCGAGCCTGTATATTTGTACTACAAAGGCTCTGTAAACAAGAAATACCGTGTTTCCTTCAACATGACACTGCTTAATGAACTCATAAATCTGCTTGGCAAGGAAAACATAAAACATGAGAAAACTGCCGTTTACTAAATGGGTTTGCGACTTGCGTTTTAAAGGAAAATAATATATAGTAATCACAGGAATAATTTTATCAACAAACAGGTTTTCGCATCGGGATGTTTTTGCAACTGTAAAAAAACAGTCATGCTGCATATTGATGCCCATAGGAACCTAAGAACCTGAATTGTCAGGGGGGACTATTGAATGTGGACAGTTGTCTATATGGCTCAAAATAAGGAGATTGCTGAGAAGCTGAAGGAGGCACTTGAAACCGAAGGTATTTTGGTAAAAGTGAATCCGGTAAGCCAGAAGGAGAAGAATGACAATTATTTTGAAATCTCTGTTCCTGAAGGTGAAGTGGAAGAGGCGCATAGTATAATCATAGAAAAAGGATTTTAGGCAAGTGCTGGTTTGTATTGTGCTAATCTCTGGAGCCCGTGTGGAATGCACGGGTTTTAATTACACCTCAGTAAAAATCTACGAAATTAACACTTATAGGAGAAGTTGGTGAAGATATGAGCGAAATCAGGACAATTGGAGTTTTGACCAGCGGCGGGGATGCTCCCGGAATGAATGCAGCAGTTCGTGCGGTTGTAAGAACAGGTATTTATTACGGTTTTAAAGTACTGGGCATACGCAAGGGGTATGAAGGGCTTTTAAACGGCGACATGGAGGAAATGACGCTGCGCTCTGTAGGTGATTTGATTCACCGCGGCGGAACAATCCTGCAGACAGCAAGGTCTGCGGAGTTCAACACCGAGGCAGGGGTTAAGAAAGCCATTCAGATTGCAAAGGTTTTCGGTATTGACGCGCTGATAATAATCGGCGGCGACGGTTCTTTCCGCGGAGCAAGGGACCTGGGCAACCAGGGCTTTACAACGATATGCATACCCGGAACAATTGATAACGACATTGCCTCAACAGAGTATACGATAGGCTTTGACACTGCACTGAACACCGTCCAGGATGCAATTGACAAAATAAGGGACACCGCGTATTCCCATGAACGATGCAGCGTCCTTGAAGTTATGGGGAGAAAGGCAGGGTACATTGCCCTGAATGTTGCAATCTCGGGAGGAGCCGAGGCTGTTATTCTGCCTGAAAAAGAGTTTGACATTGACAGGGATATTATCAAACCGATTATTGAAGGCAGAAACCGCGGAAAGAAGCATTACCTGGTAATAATTGCAGAGGGCGTCGGCGGTGCTGTTGAAATTGCGAAATATATTGAAGAAAAGACAGACATAAAAACACGGGCAACAATTTTAGGGCATATTCAGCGCGGAGGAAGCCCTACGGTTTACGACCGCGTCACTGCGAGCAGAATGGGCGCTTATGCGGTAAAACTTCTGAAAGAAGGCAAAAAGAACCGGGTTGTTTCGATGCAGAAGGGTATTATTACCGATTTTGATATTAATGAAGCCCTTTCAATGAAAAAGTCAATTGACGAGGAAATGGTTGAACTTAACAAAATCCTTGCTTTATAGCCCGCAATAATCAAATAACGAAGGTCGGAAGAGGAAAGTTCATGGTTTCGAAAACAAAACTTATTGTCAGGTACCAGGAAACTGACCAGATGGGTATTGTCCACCATTCGGTTTATCCGGTCTGGTTTGAGTGCGGAAGAACGGATTTTATAAAGAAAGCCGGTATTACTTACAGCCAGATGGAAAAGGAGGGAATAAAGCTTCCGCTGCGTAGCCTTAAGTGCAATTATTACCACCCATCCTATTACGAAGATGAGATAGTTGTAAAAACCGGCATATCCGATCTGACGCCTACCAGGATTACCTTCTGCTATGAAGTGGTTAGGAGGGGTACGCTGAAACCCATTGTTACCGGTGAAACCGAGCATATATGGGTTAACAGCGATTTGAAACCTGTAAACATGAAAAAGTACAAACCTGATTTTTATAATATTATCGAGGCCATATTCAAAGAGGAAGGAAGTGCTTGAAAATAAATAAAAACAGCAAGTGGAAGTACATACCGAATATCCTGACCGTTTTAAGGCTTATAGTTATACCGGTAATGGCGTATTTCATGATTAACCGGAAGTGGGTTGCAGGCCTTGTGATTTTTGTACTGGCAGAGATTACCGACGTGGTGGACGGCTATATTGCCCGAAGATTTGATGCCACGTCGAATTTTGGAAAACTGGCAGACCCGCTTGCAGATAAACTTTTGCAGCTGACAGCGCTTCTTTTGCTGTCTGTCGGCGGCAGGCTCCCGATTGTTTTCTTCTGGATTCTCTGCATAAAGGAATTTGCAATGATTATCGGCTCATTATTCTTCCTCAGGAAAGATGTTGTTGTTTATTCGAACTGGATGGGAAAAGCAGCAGCAGCTATTCTTTTTTCCGGGATAGTGCTGGCTTTTCTTAATATATCTGTTTCTGTATACCTGCTGTGGGTGGGTATAGCTGTATCGTTCGCTGCAGGTATTTGCTACCTTGTCAGGTTCCTGAAACAGGTCAGGGAAAAAACCGAATAAGGAATGCACGAATAATCAAAGGAGGCTGCCCGACATACAGGCAGCCTCCTTTTCGGTAGAGTACAGGTCATTTCTGAAACTTCAGCCTGATTTTCTCAGCATTTGTCACAACCGCCGTAGCCGTAGCCGCGATTATAGAACAGGCACAGGAAAATAAGGATGAAGAATAATACCTCGCTATTGTTCCAGCCGCCGAAAATGCCGTCTGACATCAATATTCCCTCCTTTGCAATAAGCTCTTATTCTGCTGTGGCCAGAAGAACGTGCTTTGCAGAATACCGGCCACAAAAAGCCATCCGCATTTACCCGTTAATTAGCGGATTCATTAAGGTTTAGTCGTAATCGCAGCATCCATTGTCCCAGAACAGGAGTAGGAATAGAATGATAAAAAACAGTACTTCACTATTCTCGCTGAAGAATCCTCGTCTGCCTCCCATGTTCTTAACCCCCTCCTTTTTTATTACATTACCAGTTTATTCAGGTTGACGTAATGATGTTACATTTCATTTTGGAAACATCCGGAAGCAACCCCGCACTCATGACTTGTTCTAAAACGCGGTATTGATGCATAGATTGAAGCAAAGGATACTTTGGAGGGAAAAATATGCCGGAAAAATCAGGGATAAGAAGCGGTACGGCAAAACCCGGCTTTGGGCTTCACATGGCTTTGTTGACTGCATTTGCAATTACAATACCGGGGATGTTCATCCTGGCTGCCATTTTGACATTTACTGATTTTCCTGAAAAATATAAAACTGCTGCAGTGCTGATAGCAACACTTTCGGGTTTGTTTGCAGCAGGTTTCAGGACGGGAATTAACAATGAAAAAAACGGGATGCTGAAAGGCGCACTCGCCGGATTTGTCTATATGCTGATATTATACCTTGCAAGCAGCATCGCCTTTAATGACTTTATGCTGAATCAGCGTTCTGTTATAATGATTGTAACGGGGATCCTTTCGGGTGCCATAGGCGGCATTATCGGAATCAACAGAAAAACAAGGCCGTTAAGCAAGGTTAACCGTTTCGGAAAAGAGGACATCCTGAAAAAATACCGTAAATTCTGAAGTGTACCGTAAACGGCAAATCCCGGGCGTACATGACCTCCTGTGCAGGGCCTGGCATATCCCGTGTTCTTGAAGTAAGCATAAATATAGGTTATAATATATTCATGCCGTATACTTGTTAAATTCAACCTCGAATCCCGGGGTTTTTGTTATGGGGATTTTATATGGACAGAAAAGGCCTTATTCACCTTTACATTGGAAACGGCAAGGGCAAAACGACTGCAGCAACAGGTTTGGCTGTAAGGGCCCTCGGCCGGGACCTGGATGTATTGTTTGCACAATTCCTGAAAACTTCAAATACCGGTGAGAAAAACATCCTTGAAGGCTTTCCAGGGAAGCTGCTTTTTTTCAGACCGGCGCAGAGACATAACAGGTTTCTTTGGGATATGACCGAAAATGAGCTGTCGGAAACAAAAGAGGATATCGTGGGCGGCTGGAGGGAAATCCGGTCGGGGATTTTTTCAGGAAATTACGATGTTGTAATACTTGACGAGATACTTGACTGCATCATGTGCGGACTTTTGGATTCCCGGGAGGTTTTGAAGGACATTCTTGAAAGGCCGGGGAATGTGGAAATAGTCTGTACCGGCAGGGATGCCCCGGAGGCATTTTATGAAGCGGCAGACTACATTACAAGGATGGATTCGTTAAAGCACCCGTACGACAGAGGTATCAAGGCAAGATACGGTATAGAATACTAATATGACAGGAGTGTACAAAAGATGAGAAATTTTAGACTGGTTGCATTTGTTTTACTGGTTTCAGCGCTCTTTACCCTTTCGGCATGCAAAAACAGGGAAAAGGGCTCTGCTGATATAACTCCGACACCAGTTGCTTCTTCAGGAAATAATATCACGCAAAAACCCGAGCCTACCGATGTGCCGGAAGTGCCAACTCCTACAGAAGCGCCTGTTAAGGAACCGGTTGACTATTCGGTGGTTCAGCCGAATGAAATAGGCGAGATTCCAATTGTTATGTTTCATAACTTCGTTGAGGATTTGAACAGTACAACGGATAACCAGTATACCACATCGTTCAGCGCTTTTGAGGAACTTCTGGAAACCCTTTATAACGAAGGATACAGGCTTATAAGCATGCGTGATTTTATAGATCACAATATTGATGTTCCCGCAGGGATGAAACCCATGGTATTCTCTTTCGATGACGGTACGCCGGGGCAGTTCAGCCTTATTGAGCAAAACGGGAAACTTGTTGTCAACCCCAAATCGGCTGTGGGCATAATGATTAAGTTCAATGAAAAACACCCGGATTTCGGCCTTAAAGGTATATTCTACCTGAACATGGACAAGGAGGACAAAACCTTTGAGGGTGCGGGTACATTGAAGGAAAGGCTTGAGATTCTGTTAAGCTATGGATTCGAAGTAGGAAACCATTCATGGGGGCATTTTGATTTCAGTACTGCACAAAGCAGGCAGCAGATAAATGAAAAACTGGGCAGGAACGAAAAAAGGCTCAGGGAAATACTGGACGGAGAAAAATTCTATTCGCTTGCGCTTCCCTTCGGATCCAAGGCACCCGAGGGTCTGCGAGACGCGATGGTAAAGGGTACCTTTGAAGGCGTGGAATACCATAATGAAACAATCATGGCTGTTGGAGCCCAGCCAAGTATGCCATCGATTCATGTGAATTTCAACCCGGAATATGTGGGGCGTATCCGCGCGCAGGGGAAAGTCCAGGAGAATTATGATCTGACTTTCTGGCTTCCGAAAATGACAAAGGAAAGAATGTACATCAGCGACGGGGATCCGGATACAATAGTTGTGCCCGAAGGCATGGAAAGCAAAATCAACATGGATAAGCTGAACGGCAAAACCGTTATTACATACAAAAAATAGCTGATACCTGCGCAGAGAATTGCCCGATCATACCATAAAACCGAGCAAAACGGAGCAATTCCTTCAAATCCTGTACTATATTTACAGGATAAGTAAAGATTAGTTTGATTTTTTAAATATACTAAGGTATAATATGGTTACCGGATATAGTTATTATACCGGGTAACCATTCACAGTCTTTTTTATAATACGCCTCTTAGCTAAATCAATTGCAGAATTAACTGCAGACAAAATATTTGAATATAAGGGAAGGGAAAGCCATACTCTTGATGATTTTTCCATGGGAAAATTATCGAGGAAATGGTTTTATGTTATATCATACTGTATAAAAGAGGCGATGAATGAATTATTTCAGTTTTATTTTGCATGATAACCACAAATATAGAGGTGAAGAAAGGAGTATTGGTGATGAGCACCAAAACAGAGAAACCTGAAAAAAAACAATTAACAGATGCGGATGTAAAAAGAAAGGCGGTAAAACTTGTAGTGGCTCATTTAAAGAGAAAGGCATCCACTGAATTCATGGGTATGGATTACCTGCAGGCCTGGCTTGAAGACATGGAAGCGTTACTGGAGAAAGAGGAGTTCGACATTAAGGAATACCATAGAATGCGCAGACAGTTCAATGACGTTATTGAAAGCACTCTGGATGAAACCATGCGGAAGAAGTTACGGGATTCATGGTATAGTATGGGTAAAGCCCTTGATAAAAAAGTAAAACCATACTAAAAAAACTCCGGAGGCTTACACCGGAGTTTTATTTTGCTTTTCTTTTTACATGCATTGAAAGCAAATGAGGATAACCACCTTACGGTGGTTATTTTATGTTATACATATCCTTTATCTTCAGTATTGAAGCATATACAGATCCAGACGCAGGACCGCCCGGAAGTTTCCGTTCGTTCACGCAGGTTTCAAGGGAAACGGCTTTATAAACGTCTTCGTCAAACCGGTCTGAGAAGGTTTTCAGTTCATTCATGGATAAATCGTCAATGTTTTTGCCGTTTTCAATGCAATAGGCAACAATTTTTCCGGTAATATAATGGGAATCCCTGAACGGAACACCTTTCTTGACCAGGTAATCGGCAAGATCGGTTGCGTTCAGAAAACCGCCCTTAGCTGCTGCAAGCATTCTATCTTTTCTTACGGTCATTGTTTCAATCATCCTGGTAAAAACGGGCAGGCAGGCCTTGACGGTATCCACCGAATCAAATATTGCCTCCTTGTCTTCCTGCATATCCTTGTTGTATGCAAGGGGAAGACCTTTCATAACTGTAAGCAGGGACATAAGGTTTCCGTAAACTTTGCCTGTTTTCCCGCGGATAAGCTCCGCCACATCGGGATTTTTCTTCTGAGGCATTATACTGCTCCCGGTGCTGTATGCGTCATCAAGTTCAATAAAGGAAAACTCATGGGAACACCAGAGAATGATTTCTTCGCAGAACCGGCTCAGGTGCATCATTGCAATGGCGAGAGCCGAGTTCAGTTCAAGTATGAAATCCCGATCAGAAACAGCGTCGATACTGTTTTCGGTTATTGAACCAAAACCAAGCTCGGATGCGACAAACGACCTGTCCAGGTTATAGGTTGTTCCCGCTAAGGCACCGGAACCCAGGGGCATTGAGTCAAGCCTTTTGAAGCAGTCTGACAAACGGTCGTAATCCCTGCTGAACATCTGTACATAGGCCATGATATGGTGGGCGAAGGTAACGGGCTGTGCACGCTGTAGGTGGGTATAACCCGGCATTATTGTATCAAGGTTCTTCTCGGCGATTTTGATCAGGACGGTTATTAAACCTGAAATCATGGCCTTGATGCTGTCAATCTCATCTTTCAGGTACATGCGGATATCAAGGGCAACCTGGTCATTCCTGCTTCTGCCGGTATGAAGTTTCTTGCCTGTGTCACCGATCCTTGATATTAATATTTTTTCAATATTCATGTGTATGTCTTCTGCTTCAATGTCAAACTCGATATGCCCGTTTTCAATGTCGGAAAGGATCTCTTCAAGGGTACGGCATATGAGGTCCGACTCTTCAGGCGTAATTATCCCGCACCGGCCAAGCATTTTTGCATGGGCAATGCTGCCTTTTATGTCGTGCCTGTAAAGACGGCTGTCAAACCTGATTGATGAATTGAAATCATCGGTCAGTTGGTCTGTATTTTTCGAGAACCGGCCACCCCATAACTTCATTTGGGTTCCTCCATGTTTTTCTTTTTCATCATTGCCTGAACTTTTACAGGCAGGCCAAACAGGTTGATAAAGCCTTCCGCATCCTTCTGGCTATAGACATCGTCTTTTCCGAATGTGCACAGTTCTTCGTCAAACAGTGAATACGGCGAAGTGGTTCCTGCGGGAATAATATTGCCCTTGTACAATTTAAGCCTTACGGTACCGGTTACCGTCCTCTGGGTAACATCAACGAATGCTGAGAGAGCTTCACGCAACGGTGTAAACCACTGCCCGTAGTAAACAAGCTCGGCAAAACGCTGGGATACAATATCCTTATAGTGCAGGGTATCCCTGTCAAGGCACAGGAGTTCAAGCTGGCGATGCGCGGCATACAGGATTGTGCCTCCGGGTGTTTCATACACACCGCGGGATTTCATTCCGACAAGGCGGTTTTCAACTATGTCGATAATACCTATTCCGTTTTCTCCGCCTATTTTGTTCAATTTCATAATAAGATCGACAGGATTGAGTTTTTCTCCGTCAATAGCGACGGGTATACCCTGTTCGAAACTGATTTCAATATAAGCAGGTTTATCCGGCGCCTTTTCGGGTGTAACCGAAAGTTTCAGGATTTTATCGTATAACGGCTCATTTGAAGGATCTTCAAGCTCTGAACCCTCATGGCTCAAATGCCACAGATTCCTGTCACGGCTGTAGTTGTCCTTTTTCGTAACAGGAACCGGGATATTTCTCTGCTGGGCATAATCGATTGCATCCTCCCTTGAGCGGATATCCCAGATCCGCCATGGAGCAATGATTTTCAGCTCAGGAGCAAGCGCCTTCACTGTCAGTTCGAAGCGAACCTGGTCATTTCCTTTTCCGGTGCATCCATGGGCAATGGCAACAGCGCCTTCCTGTTTCGCAATCTCAACAAGCCTTTTGGCTATTATAGGCCGTGCAAAAGATGTGCCCAGGAGATATTTGCCTTCGTATACAGCCCCGGTCTTTAACGTTGGGAAAATATAGCCGGTTACGAACTCTTCCTTAAGATCCTCGATGTATAACTTTGAAGCACCTGATTTGATTGCTTTTTCGTTAAGGGATTCAAGTTCTTCACCCTGGCCTACGTCTGCTGCCATGGCAATTACTTCATAGTCGTAGTTTTCCCTTAACCAGGGAATAATAATTGAAGTATCGAGCCCTCCTGAATAGGCAAGAACAACTTTTTCCTTTTTACCCATACAAAATCGCCCCATTCTATGATAGAATAATACAGTGCTGATTGCATAATATTGTTTAATAATTATACATCTTTACGCATAAATATGCAACACTTTTTTATTATCAATAAAAAGAAAATTGCTGACCAGTTTCAACAATACCTGTTGTTTTTACCGATAATTATTCCAGGAATCTGCTGCTGTCCGGTGAATTGAAAATACGGTGAAAACCGGACGAGGGTCGAAAACAGGCAAAGGAGAAAATAATTTGATTATTTTGGGTGTCGATCCCGGGTTTGCAATTACCGGGTACGGAGTAATAAGCTATACCGGGAATAAGTTCCGGGTACTGGACTTTGGAGTTGTTACGACAAAGGCTGATCTTCCGCATCCCACGAGACTTCTTATTCTTGAAGAAAGCCTTGTTGACATTATAAATACATACAAGCCTGAAACTGTGGCTATTGAAGAGCTTTTTTTCAACAGTAATGCAAAGACTGCACTTCAGGTAGGCCAGGGCAGGGGAGTTGCGCTTTTGTGTGCTGCCCGTGCCGGTATACCTGTTTATGAATATACACCACTTCAGGTCAAGCAAGGTGTTACAGGGTATGGAAGAGCGGGCAAGGAGCAGGTACAGCAAATGATAAAAATACTGCTTGGCCTTCCGGAGGTACCAAAACCCGATGACGCTGCCGATGCCCTTGCTGTTGCGATATGCCATGCCCACACCTTCGGGAGCATGAGCAGGGTTTTAAATCGGGGCTGAACCGCATTGCAACGTTTACCGCAGAAAGGAGATTTTCATGTTAGCATATATAAAAGGCATTCTGCAGGCAGTTAAAAGTGATTCTGTCATTGTGGAAACAGGAGGCTTGGGTTTTAATATCACAATGCCGCTGTCGGCTTTTGATAAACTTCCCCAGACAGGTTCGGAAGTAAGGATATACACCTATACCCACATTCGTGACGATGGCTGGGTATTGTACGGTTTTTTGAACGATGATGAGCTGAAGATGTTTGAAAAACTGCTGAAGGTTTCGGGGGTAGGACCGAAGGCAGCCATGTCACTGGTTTCAAACATATCTCCGTCACATTTCGGGCTTGCCGTTTTATCCGATGACGCGGATGCCTTTGTGAAGGTTCCCGGGATCGGTAAAAAAACAGCCCTTCGTATAATCCTGGAGCTGAAGGATATGTTTAAAAAGGAGCAGGGAAGAGAAATAAAAGGGCTTTTGGCAAGCACCGGTGAAAAACCTGAAAACAAGATTAATGATGCCGTCAGTGCCCTTATGATGCTTGGTTATTCAAGCCAGCAGGCAAATACCGCCGTGTCTTCGGTTTATAACAGCGAAAAGGATCTTGAAACCATTATCCGGGATGCATTAAAAAGCCTGGCTGGCTAAATAAATGGATTTGGAGGCGTTTATATTGGATGACAGACTTGTAGGATGCGAATTCCGGAGGGAGGACTTCGAAGAATCGAATCTCCGGCCAAGAACATTTGATGAATATATAGGGCAGGATAAGGTTAAAAGGAACCTGATGGTTTTTATAGAAGCCGCGAAGCAAAGAAACGAAGCACTTGATCACGTGCTTTTATACGGCCCTCCGGGCTTGGGTAAAACAACCCTTTCTGCGATAATTGCAAGGGAGATGGGGGTTAACCTTAAAGTCACGTCGGGTCCCGCCATTGAAAAACCAGGAGACCTGGCTGCAATATTGACCAACCTGAGTCCCTTCGACGTACTTTTCATTGATGAGATACACCGCTTAAACCGTGCTGTTGAGGAAATCCTTTACCCTGCGATGGAGGACTTTGCTCTTGATATTGTAATAGGGAAGGGGCCAAGCGCCCGTTCGATACGCCTTGAGCTTTCAAAATTCACGCTGATAGGGGCGACCACAAGGGCAGGGCTTCTGACTTCGCCGTTAAGGGACAGGTTTGGGATTATCAACCGCCTCGAGTTATATTCCAACGATGAACTGAAAAAAATAGTGAAAAGGTCGGCAGGCATATTGAACATAGATATTGACGATGATGCGGCTATAGAAATAGCTTCGAGGGCGAGAGGCACACCAAGAATAGCAAACAGGATTCTGAAAAGGATAAGGGATTTTGCGCAGATACATTCAAACGGCAGGATTGATATTGAAATCACGAAATACGGCCTTGATGCTCTTGAAGTGGATGAAAAGGGTCTTGACAACATTGACAGGAATTTACTGCTGTGCATTATCGAAAAATTCGACGGAGGGCCTGTAGGGCTTGATACTCTTGCTGCTGCAACGGGTGAAGAGGCAGACACAATTGAAGATGTTTACGAACCTTACCTTATACAGATAGGTTTACTGCAGAAGACACCGCGCGGCAGAAAGGCAACGAGGCTTGCGTACGAGCATCTGAATATAGAGCCGAAACAGGATGATCAGATAAGTTTGCTGTATTGAATCAATTCCAGGGAGGTAGGAATATGAGCCTGAAAGTCGGAATAATTGGTACCGGCAATATGGGAGGAGCAATAATAAGAGGTCTTTGCAGTTCGGAACGGCAATATGAAATTTATGTCTACGATGTAAACACCCGGTTAACCGATCAGCTGAAAGAACAGTATCCGGTTGTTGTAATGCCTTCGGTCCAGGAGCTCCCGGAGAAATGCGACGTTGTTATTGCCGCGGTAAAACCACAGAGCATGGAGGGTGTACTGAAGGAATGCAAAAAAACATTGCCTCCGTCCGCTTTATTCGTGTCCGTGGCCGTAGGTCTTCCAATATCGTATTACTCTTACATACTCGGCGAAGACAAGAAAATAGTCAGAACAATGCCGAATACACCCGCGCTTATACGTGAAGGTGTTACAATTGTTTCGTACGGGGACAACATCACCCCGGATGACAAGCAAACAGTAAGAGGCATTTTCAGCTGTATAGGCTCGGTGGAGGAACTGGATGAATCGCTGATGAGCGAGGTAACGGCACTTACGTCAAGCAGCCCGGCTTATGTCTATATGATGATAGAGGCGATGGCAGATGCGGCGGTACAGTCGGGCATCCCCAGGAGTATCAGTTACAGGCTCGCGGCACAGGCAGTTTCGGGCTCGGCAAAAATGGTTCTTGAAACAGGGAAACATCCCGCCGAACTGAAGGATATGGTGTGTTCCCCCGCGGGAACCACAATTGAAGCTGTTTACACGTTGGAGGAAAAAGGCTTCAGAAACGCCATTATGGCTGCTATGAAGGAATGTACAAAAAGAGCTGTGGAAATCGGCAGGAGTTTTGATAAATGAAGGAAGTTGAAATCTATACCGACGGAGCATGTTCAGGAAACCCAGGCAAGGGTGGATGGGGAGTTATCCTTATCTATAAAGGTATTGAGAAGGAGTTGTCCGGCTTTGAAGAGCTGACAACGAACAACAGGATGGAGCTGAAAGCAGTTATCGAAGGTTTAAAGGCACTGAAGGAGCCGTGCAGCGTTAAACTTTACAGCGACAGTGCCTATGTGGTTAATGCCTTTCAGTATGGCTGGCTGGACGAATGGAAGCGAAACGGCTGGGCAAGGGGAAGCAAAAAGGAAGAACTGAAGAATGCCGACCTGTGGCAGGAACTTGACAGCCTTGTTCAGAGACACAGGGTACAATGGATAAAGGTAAAGGGGCATTCCGACAACGAATACAATAACCGCTGCGACAAACTTGCAACGGGTGAAATATCAAAAGCCGAAAAGGAAGATGGAGCATGAACTATTACGAGAAAACAGTCAATGAGGAAAGAAAATATACGGGAAATATAATCAATGTTGACAAGGTAACTGTTGTTCTGCCCGACGGCAGGGAGAGCACAAGGGATGTTGTGCGGCATCCTGGTGCTTCCGTAATACTGCCCATTACCGATGACGGTAAAATAATCATGGTTGAGCAGTACCGGAAGCCATGCGAAATGATATCCCTTGAATTGCCTGCAGGAAAACTTGATGCAGGTGAACCTCCTGAAGAATGTGCGAAAAGGGAACTCCAGGAGGAAACAGGGTATATTGCCGGCAAACTGGCAAAGGTACTTACAATACATTCAACACCCGGATTCTCCGATGAAGTGCTTCACATGTTCGTGGCAACAGATCTGGTTGAAAAGAATGCACATCCTGATGAAGACGAATTCATATCCTGCAGAAAATACGATATTTCCGAACTTATATCAATGGTTGAAAAAGGAGAGATTACCGATGCCAAGACCATTATAGGCATTTTTCTTGCCGACAGGATTATAAAGGGAGAGCATAAATTAAGTTAAGTTTGCATAAAAATGAATTAAGTGGTAAATTATTAATTGCGGAATACTTCATGGCTCACATCTTATGCATACCATGATATAAGCTTTGACATGTGCTGCATTTGATTGTAACCCCGATACTTGGTGAATAATTCTTTTTAATGCAGGGGATCACTAATTTTGCCATAACACTTTGTATCCCGGATTATGCCCAGGCTGTAGCAGGAAATGTGGGAAATAGTTAAGGAATTCAGGGGTGATAAAATCAATGGAGAATCTGGTTAAAGCATTTATTCAGTATTTAAGGGATGAAAAAAAGCTCTCCCAGAATACACTTATGTCTTACCAGAGGGATATTGAACAATACATTATGTTTTTGCAGGAAATGAAGGTTGAGAATATCCAGCAGAGCACAAAAACAATAGTATCGGCATATATAAAATACCAGAACAACCAGGGAAGGGCTATTACGACAATATCAAGAAGTCTTGCGTCAATCCGCGCCTTTTACAGATTTTTGATATCCCACGATTTCATGAAAGGAAACCCTACGATAGGAGTTGAATCGCCGAAGGTTGAAAAGAAGATACCCCAGATTCTTTCCGTGGAAGAGGTTGAACTACTGTTGAATCAGCCGAAGAAAATGGGGCTTAAGGGGATTCGCGACAGGGCGATGCTCGAACTGTTATATTCTACGGGTATCAGGGTATCGGAGCTGATTTCACTGGACCTGTCCGACCTGGATCTTCATAAGTGTACGCTGAGATGCAGAAACAGTAACAGGGAACGCACGATACCGATAACAAAAAAATGTATTGACATTGTGAAAGAATATCTTGAAAAGGTAAGGCCGTTTATGCTGAAGGAAAGGAATGAACAGGCGCTGTTTGTGAATACAAACGGCAACAGGCTTACAAGACAGGGTTTCTGGAAGATAGTAAAATACTACACATCCAAGGCAAACATAAACAAAGACATTACCCCGCATACGTTACGGCATTCCTTTGCGGCACACCTCGTGCAAAGGGGCAGGAACCTGAAGGATATACAAATGATGCTTGGGCATTCGGACATATCATCAACCCAGGTTTATCTGCAGCTGGTTAACGGAAATATGTGATTTTTCTGATGAAGCGCTTTAAATTACCTGGTAAAACAGCCAGTCTGACACAAGGGGGCGGGTTTTGTCCGATCCCTTTCCTTTTTGTACTGAAAACCCTGTTATTCGCTTGTAATATCCAATTTTATATTGTTTTATTAAAAATAGTATTATAGAATTAGTAATATATAGAAAGTGTATGTGTATTTCCCGGAAAAACGGTTATTACGAATATGGCAGGGTTAACCTTTTTGCAAACTGCGCTTCAGGAAATAAAGGGGGTTATTGAATGATACATTTCCCGAAGGATCTTTATACCGACATAAGAATTGAGACGGTTTATAAGACAATGATTTTAATCGAGAATTTCCAGCTTAAACAAAAGAAAGTTAAAGAGGAAAAAGGTGCAATGATCAGGATTTATGACGGGTCAAGGTGGTACTACAGTGCGACGACGGATATTTCCGCGCTGCAGGCGGAAGTGGATAAACTTGCAGAAATGGCAAAACCAAATCCTTTTATAAACAGTGATCCGATTGTCAAAAAGTTCGAAGTGAACAAGGAAGCCATGCTGAAGTACCAGGACTCAAATGTTTCAAAGATCAGCGCCGGGGAGAAGCAGAGTCTTCTTGATACATACGTTCCCGTGGTGAAGGAATTTCCACAGATAAAAATGTCAAGAATTTATTATCTTGACAAATACACCGAAAAGCAGATTATCTCGTCAAAAGGAACCGATGTGAAGTTTGATTCACAATACTGCTGTATAACCGTAAGATACAGGATGCAGGAAGGAGATACGCCCCATAACGGGAGCAGGGACATTTATGAAATGGAATTTAAGGACCTTGCAAACAGGCAGGATGAAATACGGGCTGAAATCAACAAGGATCTTCAGTACTGCACAAAAGCAGTGCCTGTAAAACCAGGGGTTTATACATGCGTTCTTTCTCCTGTCGTTACCGGAGTTTTCGCCCATGAAAGTTTCGGCCACAAAAGCGAGTCAGATTTCATGGTCGGTGACGAAACAATGAAAAGGGAATGGCAGAACGGAAAGGTTGTGGGGTCCCAAAACCTGAACATAGTTGATACCGGCCTTATTGAAGGCGCGGGTTATGTACCCTTCGATGACGAAGGTACAAAGGCAAGAACCAATTATATAGTCAAAAACGGGGTTTTGACAGGAAGGCAGCACAGCTGTAATACTGCAATGGCCATTGACGAGGGACTGACAGGCAATGCCAGGGCTGTAAGTTTTGAATACGAGCCGATAGTACGCATGACAACAACCTATATCGAAGCGGGCACCCAGACCATGGAAGAGCTGGTAAGCAGTATTGAAGAAGGAATATATATTGACAGTATAAAACACGGTTCGGGGATGACAACGTTTACGATAGCCCCGAACAGGGCCTATATGATTCGTAATGGTCGTATTGCCGAACCTGTAAGAATTTCAGTTATAACGGGAAATGTTATGAAGACGCTGCATGAGATTGACGGTTTTTCAAATGAAGTTGAGTTGTTTTCATTTCCGCTCGGCGGATGCGGAAAAATGGAACAGTTTCCGTTAAGTGTCGGTTTCGGCGGTCCATATATCCGTGTCAACGGAATTAACGTGCAATAGGGGTTATTGGCTGTGATAAGGGAATTATACCAGCATACATTACGTGAGACATCACTTAATATAACCAACAGTGCCATAGATTCGGTAATGAAAAAAACCATAAGGAAAAGCGGATGCAGGGTGTATTCGGACGGATTTATCGGGGTTGCAGGTACCTTCGGTGATCCAGGAGAAAAAACATGGGCTGAGGCTGAAGAAAGATTAAAGAACAGGATTCCATATGCATTCGAACCCGAAAAAAACAAGCGGCGAACAAGGGATTTAAGAAAGCTGAATATTAGTGACGAAGAATTTATCAGGGAAAGCGAGGATTTGCTCAGAATACTTAAGAAGGAACACCCCGACTTTATATTCAGTCACAAGATAAAGATATGTGAAACCGAAATATCGCTTAAAAATGATGCAGGACTGGATTATGTCAATTTGGACAAAACGGTGGAATTTGTTCTGCTGGTTAAACATAAGGATTCGGTAAACATAATTGACAGCGGTTTATTGAGGCAGGGCAGGGAATTTGAAAAACAGGAATTAATTGAAGACGCAAGGATCTTTCTGGAAGCTTTCAAAATAGAAGCCAGCCTGCCCCAGGACGGTAAAGTCCCTGTTATTATCGAGAAGGATATGTTGCTTTCAAAGATTAGTGAATCTCTGAACAGCGAGCAGATAGGATTCGGTACCTCCCTGTTCTGCGACAAAATAAACAAGAAAGTATTTAATCAGAATCTGAACATCATCCAGGACAGAACCGGGGAAGAATACCATACACCTTTTTTTGACACCGAAGGCATAACCCGGGACGGAGATGTTTGTTACCTGATCAGGAACGGAATAATTGAAAAAGCCTATACCGATAAATCAAATGCCTCCAGGTTTTCAATGCCGTTAACGGGTTCGGCTTCAGGGGACTATGACGATGTACCGTCATTGTCAAACATCAGGCTGTCTGTTGTTCCCGGCAGCAAAACCCTGAAAGAGCTTGTAAACGGTGTTCCGTCAATTCTGGTGGTGATGGCAAGCGGCGGCGACTATACAGCCTCCGGGGATTTTGCAACCCCTGTGCAGATGTCTTACCTTACAGACGGTGAAAGAATACTTGGACGGCTGCCCGAGTTCTATATTTCAGGAAACTTGTATGATATTTTCGGAGATGATTTTATTGGCATGAGCTGTGACAAGCCTTTCATGGGAGAAAGGGCTTTGGTTGTAAAAATGAATATGAACAGCTGATGCCGAAGCAATGAGCCCTGATTGCCCTGAAAACTGTAGTCTTGCAATAATACGCCTTAGGAAGGCCTGTAACCGGATAGATTATTTTTTCGGGAGTGATTTTCTTGAGAGAGACATTGTTGAAGCTGAGAAGCCAGATAGCCAACGACCTGGAGAATAACATCCTGCCGTTCTGGATTAATTTGGCCGACAGGTCCAATGGCGGTTTTTACGGCAATGTTACAAACGATTTGAAAATCGACAGAATGGCCCCGAAGGGATGCATCCTGAATTCCAGAATCCTCTGGACCTATTCAAGGGCTTTTATTGAATATGGAAAGCAGGAATACAGGGATACGGCCGACCATGCGTACCAGTTTCTTAAGCGGGCTTTCTGGGATGATGTCAACTCGGGTTTGTACTGGATGGTGGATTTCATAGGTAATCCCGTAAACAAGAAAAAGCATATTTACAATATTGCTTTCGGCATTTACGGTCTGAGCGAATACTACAGGGCTTTCAATGATCCCGACAGCCTTAACATGGCTATTGTCCTGTTCAAACTTATTGAAAAATACAGCTATGATTCCCGGTATGGCGGCTATATTGATGCATTTGCCGAAGACTGGAAACCTATATCCGATATGAGGTTAAGCCCTATGGATTTTAATGCGCCGAAAACAATGAATACTCACCTGCACGTTCTTGAGGCTTATACAAACCTGTACAGGGTATGGAAAAATGATGAGCTGAAAAAGAAACTGACAGATTTAATACTGCTGTTCATTGAAAAGATAATAGATCCCGGCTCTTTCCATCTGAAACTGTTCTTTGGAGAAAAATGGGAGTCTTTGTCCGAGGTCGTTTCCTACGGCCACGACATTGAATGCAGCTGGCTGCTGCATGAAGCAGCAGGAGTGCTCGGGGACGATGACCTGAAGGAAAGAACAGCCGATATCGCTGTCAAGATGGCCGACAAGGTGGTAGAGGAAGGCTATGACAAGGTGTTTGGAGGCATATATGATCATGCCGATTCTTCCGGGAAAGACTTCAGGAAGGAATGGTGGCCACAGGCCGAGATGATTGTCGGATTAATGAACGTAATTGAAATAACCGGAAGTGATGCATATCTTGCACCCCTTGTTAAGACATGGGAGTTTATATACATGAATGTTATTGATCACCGCTATGGTGAATGGTTCCATTCGGTTGAGAGAAACGGCAGAACCATAGACAACCTTCCGAAGGTGGAGCCTTGGAAATGTCCGTATCATAACAGCAGGGCTTGCATGGAGTTTATTTCAAGGTGTAATACGCTGCTTTGCTGAATGGCGGCGTTAATTGCTTAATGCAGCGGAAGTGTACCGTGTTTGCAGTTCCCAGGGTTATTATGGTATATTATATTATGCGATAGATTTTAAGTTGGAGGGAACGCTTTGCCGGGTAAAACACAAAGGAAAAAATCAAATAAAAGTACACGCGCTTATTCCGGAGCAAAATCCGGAGCTAAAAAAAGGGCAGGAAAAAGTTCAGGCAAAAATGTCAGAAGCGGTTCGGACAGGAAGAACAGCAGCAAAACTCTGACTTTAAAGAAAAAGAGACGGCAGAAAGAGTTCACAGGTATCCTGATCATTGCTTTTGGCATATTATGTGCACTCAGCATATACAATAAAAACCTTACAGGCCTTTTTGGCGAAATAATTCTGCATATAACCACCGGATTGTTCGGTTTAGTAGCTTATTTTCTTCCGCCCCTATTCTTGATTCATGGGGGTTTATTGATTTTTTATCCTCAAAAGCCGCAGTTCAGAAAGAAACTGTACCAGGTTTTCCTGTTATTGATACTTCTTGGTGCAATTTTTCATACCGGAACGTTCAACAGGTCGGATTACGGTAATTTGACCTTCTTTCAATACCTGAAACACTTCTATAAACAGGGAAGAAGCGTGTCTGCAATCCCATACACCCTTAACGGCGGTGTGGCAGGGGGACTTATCAGTGTTCCGCTGTGTTTTGTTTTTCAGAAGACAGGTACCATTATTGTACTGGGAACCTTCAGCATTATCATTGCTCTTATGATAACCGATATATCACTGAAGAAAATGGCCGCTGATACGGTGGAAAAGGTTAACATGATGAAAGAGCACAGGAATGCAGAAGTTGAACTTTTCCAGGAAGACGAGGATGAGACCGATGAACCGGTATTTTTGAAGGAACTGGATGAACCGTTTATAGATACGAGGAAGAAAAAAGCTGATTCAAATACCGGGGTAGTTATAGACTTTCCCCTTTTAAGGAACCAGCCCGATGTTAAAAATATTGATGCAAAAGAAACCGAAAAGCCAAAGGCCGGGCAGGATATACCTGTTCAGGTGAAAGGACGTAAGGCGGAAAAACCCGATAAGAAACAGGAAGAGGCACCTGTTATAAAGGATATCAGGAAAATACCGATGCAGGATTTTGAATACCAGTTCCCGCCGTTTTCATGCCTGGACGCTCCCGACGACGGCGGGCTTAATACGAGGAAACTAAGGCAGACCGCACTGGAAAACGCAAGAAAGCTGGAAGAGACCCTGTCAAGTTTCGGTATAAGCGCCCAGATAGTAAATGTATCCGTTGGTCCCGCTTTTACACGGTTTGAATTACAGCCCAGCCCGGGCGTAAAAGTAAGCCGGATTGTTAACCTGACCGATGACATAGCCCTAAGCCTCGCAGCGCAGGGAATACGCATTGAAGCACCGATTCCGGGAAAATCCGCTGTCGGTATAGAAGTACCGAACCCTGAAATTGCACCGATAATGCTTCGTGAAGTTATTGAAACTCCCGAGTTCGTGAAATTTAAATCCAGGCTTGCGGTAGGGTTGGGAAAAGATATTTCGGGGGATAATGTCATTATTGACCTGGCGAAAATGCCTCACCTGCTAATCGCAGGTGCGACCGGTTCGGGTAAAAGCGTGTGCATCAACAGTATAATAGTAAGCCTCTTGTATAAGGCCACTCCCGAGGAAGTAAAAATTTTAATGATTGATCCGAAGGTGGTTGAACTTGGGGTTTACAACGGCATACCGCATCTGCTGATTCCTGTAGTCACCGATCCGGCCAAAGCAGCAGGAGCCCTGCAATGGGCAGTCCAGGAAATGATCACGCGCTACAAGCTTTTTGCCGACAAAGGGGTGCGTGACCTGAGGGGTTACAATAAAGTAATTGAAGAAGAGGGCGAAGGTTTCAAACTTCCTCAAATAGTGATAATAATTGATGAGCTGGCTGATTTGATGATGGTTGCGCCGCACGACGTGGAGGATGCCATCTGCCGCCTGGCACAGATGGCGCGTGCTGCGGGAATGCATCTTGTAATTGCAACGCAGCGCCCGTCGGTAAATGTAATAACCGGGGTCATTAAGGCAAACATTCCGTCAAGAATAGCCTTTGCGGTTTCATCCCAGGTGGACTCCAGGACCATACTTGACATGGGAGGGGCTGAAAAACTTCTTGGAAAGGGAGACATGCTTTATTTCCCGGTAGGCATGCAGAAACCCGTCCGCGTCAAAGGCTGCTTTATATCCGACAAGGAAATAGAACGTGTTGTTGAATATATTAAAAGCCAAATGTCTGCTGAATATGACGAGGACATAATTGATCATATAACCGCAAAAAATGATGATTCGGAAAACCCTGAGCTTGATGCTGACGAGCTTTTGCCCCAGGCTATTGAACTGGTTGTTGAATGCGGACAGGCATCTGTATCCCTTATACAGAGACGGTTCAGGGTGGGATATGCCCGCGCTGGAAGAATAATCGATCAAATGGCTGAAAGAGGTATTATAAGCGGGTTTGAAGGAAGCAAGCCAAGAAGGGTGCTTATCAGCAAGGAACAGTGGGAAGAAATGAAAATGAACTTTTAGCCGGTTGCCTTGTTAACCCGTAAATTTATGCCGGAGGATACGTAATGAATGTACCGTTGATTTTTGTTGCAGTTGTTGTATCTTTTCTGACTATTTATATGATGCACCGTTTTGTAAAAAGGCCAGGAGTAATCCCGGCATTTATACTGCTGCTGCAGTTTCTTACAGCTACGGTGGTTGTATTCTCTCTTTTTGAAAATGTCCTGACAATCCCCGAAGTTGAACTTTCAATAATCATTGGCGGTGTTATACTTCCGTCCGCAGTTGTTATTTATGATCATGCAAGAGTGATTCGGAAAAGGAAGGAAAAAGGTATCGACATTCAACTTATTGACCCGAGGCCGAAAAAGGATACAAAAGAGCTTAAATATGATTATTTCATTGGAAATGCAGAACTCTACAAGGGCGAAATTGATGCCCTCACGGTTTTTAAGTCACTGAATATCCAGGACAGGGAAGTATCAAGAAATATTAAAAGGCAGCTGGTACTTACCCATAAATTGATCAAAATGCAGCGATATAATTCCGCTGCTCAGCAGTACAGGTTCCTTTTGTCGGTTTTTCCCGGGTCTGTCCTGGTGGCATACAATGCGGGCTACCTGAACTGCTTCATAGGAAAATACCGTGAAGCGTACAAAATATTGGACAGGGCCAGGGCATTACTGAAAAAATATCAGCCTGATCCTGACAGTAATAAGGAATTAACACCCGAGCAGGCAGAGGCTATGATCCTGTTTAGTCTCGGTTACGCTCTTTATTACCTGGGCAGGTTCGAGCAGGCAATCAGGTGCTTTGAAAAAGTCCTGGAAATAAAACCCGACCTGACGGTTGCATATAAAAATATTGCAAGGGCTTTCCTGGCAACAGGCATGGAGGATAAGGCCATCGAGTACCTCGAAAAAGGGCGTCTCGATTTGAGAGACAATCTGCTGCGTGTGGTCCTTGGCAGCCTCTACTACAAGCACGGTGAAATTCAGAAAGCACTTGAAGTACTGGATGAAATTACAGCACCTGATATAAAGCAGGTTGAAGCGCTGAAATATAAAGGGATAGCTGCCCTGAAAGAAAAAGCATTTGATAAGGCCGTGGAATGTTTTGAAATATTGACGGAAGCAGAACCAAACGAACCTTTGAACTATTACCACCTTGCACTGTCGCAGCGCGAACGGAAGCATAACGAAGATGCACTGCGGACATATGAGAAAGGCATATCAGTAAACCCGGACAGCAGCATGCTGCTGTACAACGCCGCAACCCTGCTCGATGAAATGGGCGACAGGGAACGTGCTGTGCGTTACCTGTACAAATCCCTCGAAGGCGATGAGCAGATGGAGGATGCATATAACTACCTGGGCGTGTTATTGGGGCAGCTTGGGAGATACCGCGAAGCCGTCCAGGTTTTTGACCGGGGCATTAAAATCCATGAAAGGTCCTACCAGCTTTACTTCAACCGCGGTATTGTACTTGAAATGTCAAGAAGGCTCGAAGACGCAGTACTTTCCTTTGAAAAGGCATACGAACTGAATAACCGTGATCAGGCACTGATATACAATTATACTGCCGTTCTTATAAAGCTCCGTCAGTATACAAAGGCAATGCAGATATACAAAACCTCTCTTTCAAGCTATCCGGATGATGCGGAACTCTATTACGGCTTGTCGAAAGTATATGCCCATATGGGCGAAAAGGACCTTGCAGTGGATCTCCTGAAAAAGGTCCTTGAAAACGATCCATCTTACCGGTCCAGGATAAAAAACGACACCGACTTCAAAACGTTATACAGGCATGAAGGCTATATATCCCTGATGGTATCGTAAATGTTCAGATATGAGTGTTCTCATTGTGTTTCCAGTTAATGTGATGCCGGAATTGATTTGATAAAGGCATTCTTTCCGGGCTGCGTAAAAAGGCAGCCTTTCTTTGTGATTGATTGAACCAATTGTTGCTAAGTGTAATCATATTCTGTAAACAAGATGTAAAAATTTGTCGAAAATTATTATGAGAGTTATTGTGATAGTGGTATGTGAGGTTCAGCAATATGGAAGGCTGGAAACTGAGAAGAGGAGAATGGACGAAAGAATGCCTGAGCGAAGATGAAATATGGGCAAAGTTCAATCATATATTTTCTACAAAATCTGCTAACAGAACAAGTTATAAATACTGCTTTATCAAATCCCTCCTGGAAAACATATTAACGTTGATGAAGAAGGGTACTTAAGTTATGACCAAATCTATGAGAAGTTTGCGGAAATATACTGGTACCTGACCGTAAGGTATAAACTGAAACAGGGCGATGCAGGATTAAGCAATCCAAAGGGCAAAACAAGCGTTGAGATAATATTTGATTCATTCATGAGGCAATATCCCGTCTTATCCGATCAGATGAGTTTTGAGGCAATAAATGAAAATATAAAAACTAAGATTATTATTGAAGTCAAGAAAGAATGCAAAAGATATGTTATTGGAGCAATCTACGGCGATACCGACGGAACTTTTTATACTTTTATCCTGGGTTGTGAGATACTGAAACTGCATCCGGATGTTCTGAGTTTCTTTCAAAAGTATAAGAATATTCTTTTGAAACTTAATCATTATGAATGGATTAAGTTTCTTGAGAGAGTTAACAGGGAAGAGGATTCCCACTCCCTGGCCGAAAAACTTGATTACGCTACTAAAAGAAGTAACCTTACTGTTTACAGGAACTTGTTATATGATGTTTTCAGCAGGCATAACTGCTTTTATTGCGGGCATCCGCTAAGGACTGCCATGGAAGTGGACCATTTCATACCCTGGGTCTTTGTGAGAGATGATAAACTATGGAACTTCGTGTTAAGCTGCAGGAAGTGCAATAACAGCAAAAGTGACAGACTTGCGGACAGAAGATATATAGGAAAACTGCTTGAACAGAATGATTATATTGTGTCCCGGCGTGACAATATTTATATAGTTAACAGGGAATATAAAGTATATCGCCCCGGTAAAATTATTGAGATGTACAGGTGCGCTGAATTTAACGGCTTTGAATCCGGATGGATGCCAGGATGCGTAAATTACTGAAAAGGGCTGTATCAGCTTTTGGCCATTGGGCAGATTTGGTCTTTCCTGTTTATGAACAGCAGATAAGGAGATTGTGGTACAATATGGAGAAGCAGCAGTTATAACATAGATAAGAAGAGAGGATTTTCTGATGAAAAAAGCATTAACGGACGATGAACTGTTTGGATACTTAATAAACGAGGCAAATCAGAAGTTTGAAGGATGGGATTTTTCTTACATAGAATCGACCGGAAGGATGAGGGAGTTTCCATCAAGCTGGAATTACAGAAATAAAGTGCAAATTAGGCTGCCCGGCTCGTCTTCAATGCTGGATATGGGAACGGGCGGCGGAGAATTTTTGTCTTCATTAAGTCCGTTGCCTGCAAACACATGCGCAACCGAAGGGTATGAGCCCAATATTCCCGTTGCACGGAACAGGCTGTAGCCTCTCGGGATAAAAGTATGCAAAGTTGAGGATGATGATTCCATTCCATTCTGTGATGAGACCTTTGATTTGATAATTAACAGGCATGAATCCTATTCTGTGAAGGAAGTCAGCCGAATCCTGAAAAAGCATGGAACCTTTATAACACAGCAGGTCGGCGGCTTAAACAATAAAGAAATCAATGAGTTCTTAGGTGCCGCTGATAGCCGGTTTAATGACTGGAACCTGGAAGCAGCCGTAAGGAATTAGTGGAAGCGGGCCTGAAAATAACCGGGCAGAAGGAAGACATAATAAAAACAAGGTTTTATGAAATCGGCGCGATTGTTTATTACTTAAAGTCAACACCATGGCAGGTGCCGGATTTTACGGTTGAAAAATACTATGAAAAGCTGAAGGATATAGACAAAATTATTAATAATACTGGCTATATTGATTTTACATGTCACAGATTCCTGATTATTGCCGATAAAAAATAATGAAGGGGAAAATAGTATATCCCCGGGTATAGCGGCCGTTTACCAGGCGAAATACCGCACCGTGGTTTATATGTTGAAAAGTATTGGCAGCAGAATTATGTTTATTCCGTATACGAAGATGCTTCAGAACCGGCATAACGTTGCCTTCAATTAGTGCTATTTATATATAAATCATGTCATCATGTGAAGGGAGGTAACTGAAAGGGATATCATAAGTATAAGAGTTTTTTCCAGGGTAACAGGATGCTGACATGAATGTCATGCGGGGAAGGCTCTTAATACTTTTTGCATATTGCCCGGACAGACTAAAAATATGTCAGATAGTATTAATGATGCGCTGCTGGAAATGTTTATCTTTGAAACCTCTCAGCTGCTGGAACAGCTTGAGCAGGTTATTTTAATGAGCGAAGCCGAATTGAATTATTCGGAAGAAACCATAAACGAAATATTCAGAATCATGCATACCATCAAGGGATCCTCGACAATGATGAGATACGGCGAAATATCCGCACTGACCCATGCAATTGAGGATCTTTTTTCATATTTGCGCCAGGGAAGCAAAACGAAATACTCTTTTTCCGACTTGAATGACTTGATTCTTGACTGCATTGACTTTATCAAAATAGAGCTGGAAAAAATCAGGAACAATGATAAGGCTGACGGCAATGCAGCCGGACTGGTGAACAGGGTGAAAGACTTTCTTTCATCATTAATGAGCAATACCGGCGAAGAAAGTGAGCAACAGGACAAGGCAAAGGTCAGGATATTCAGTGCTGTAATACACTTTCAGGAAGGCTGCGAAATGGAGAATGTAAGGGCCTTTGCGGTAATCCATAACCTGAAGAAGGCAGCAATTGAAATGATATATCATCCCCGGAACATCGAAGTGGATCCCGGGAGTGTTGAAATAATCCGCCGCGATGGCTTTCATATATATATAAAAACAGATAAAACGCAGGATGAAATTGAAGACCGTCTGTTGGAGACTATTTTCCTGAAGAAACTGGAATTGGCCGAAATTGATGAAGAAACATATTCGATGGGATTTCCAGCCGAAGTGACTGCTGATTCTCCGGATATATCCGTGCAGGACGCAGAGAATGGCATAGAGCCGGAAAAGGCGGGTGCTGCCGTTCGGCATGATAAAACGGTCTCTGCCGCACCAGGGGAGGGGTCTGCGGAGAATAAAGGCAGGTATGGTGCCGAGCGTCATAGTGCTATTCAGAAGCAAAGCATTATAAGTGTCAGTGTTGCGAAACTGGACAGGCTGATGGAACTGGTAGGGGAAATGGTTATAGCGGAGGCAATGGTTCTGCAGAATCCTGATTTGGAGGGACTGGAGCTTGACAACTTCAATAAGGCTGCAAACCAGCTCAGTAAAATAACCAGCGAGATACAGGACATGGTAATGTCGGTAAGAATGGTGCCGTTGTCCGCCACATTCCAGAGAATGAAGCGTATCGTCAGGGATATGTGCAAAAAGCTGAACAAGGAGGCTCAACTGGAAATTATAGGTGAAGAAACAGAGGTAGACAAGAATGTTATAGAGCATATTTCCGATCCGTTGATGCACCTGGTCAGAAATGCTGTGGATCATGGTATAGAAACCGCAGAAGAACGGCTTTTGGCAGGGAAACCGAAGGAAGGGAAAATAACCCTTGAGGCCAAAAATGCCGGAAGCGATGTACATATTAACGTCAGGGATGACGGAAGGGGTTTAAGCAGGGATAAAATACTGGAAAAAGCCAGGGCAAAAAATCTCGTCACCAAAAATGAAGAAGACATGTCTGATTCCGAAGTTTACAAACTGATACTGATGCCCGGCTTTTCAACCTCTGATAGTGTAACCGAATTCTCCGGCCGCGGTGTAGGAATGGATGTTGTGGTAAAGAATATTGAATCCATCGGAGGAAGTATATCGATCGACAGCGAAAACGGCAGTGGAACTCAGATAACACTTAAAATCCCGCTCACATTGGCCATTATCGACGGCATGAATCTGCAGGTTGGCAGATCAATCTTTACCATACCTACATCTCGGAAAAGGTACTTAATGAAGCAATGAACGGGATGTACGGCAAAGATGAGGTAGACTCGCTGCCGGCGAGGTGGAGACTTAACTATTTTCAGAAACTTGATAACGGAAAATACATTATAAATCCTGAGTTGAAAAAGGAGATTATTTTCAGGAAGTTCAACCTTATGGAAAAGGTGTTTCCCTTCCGTCAGAAATTTCATACTATTTTTTGTCGTAATGTTATGATATATTTCAAGCATGAGACAAAGATTGACCTTATTAAAAAATTCTATGACTTTATGGAATACGGAGGGTATCTGTTTATCGGGCATACCGAGTCCATACCCCGTGACCTGACAAATTTCCGGTACATAATGCCTGGAATTTACAGAAAGGTATGAATTTTTTAAGGTCGGGGATCAGGAGGAAATCCGGTGGAAAGTGACAATGCAATTAAGGTCCTGGTGGTTGACGACAGTATTTTGTTCAGGGAATTATTACTGTTGGGAATCTCATCTGAACCTAAGATAAAGGTTGTGGCTACTGCAAAGGACCCATATGATGCATGGGATAAAATTCTGCAGTACAAGCCTGATGTTATAACATGTGATGTGGAAATGCCGAAGATGAACGGCATAGAATTCATCCGCAGGCTTATTCCGCAGTATCCGATACCTGTTATTGTTGTAAGCTCCATAAGCCATACCGTTTTTGAAGCAATGAATGCCGGCGCTGTTGATTTTGTTGTGAAGCCGGATATGAATGAAATAAACAGCGTGGAACATTTTATCAATGATTTGATTGAAAAGATCAAGATTGCGTCAACTGCAAAAGTAACGCTGCATGCGGCAAAAAGCAGTACACATACCAATATATCATACGGAAATTTTGATTCAGGCAGAATAATAGCAATAGGAGCTTCCACGGGAGGAACCGAGGCGATAGCAAAAATACTGAAGGATATGCCTTCTGAAATACCCGGAGTGGTGGTTGTTCAGCATATTCCGCCCGTTTTTTCAAGGATCTTTGCCGAAAGACTGGATGCCACTACCAATCTGAGTGTTAAGGAAGCGGAGACAGGGGACTATGTTGAACAGGGCAGGGTGCTTATAGCCCCGGGAGACAGGCATATGCGAATCAGGAAGGTTTCTGACAGGTATAAGGTGGAATGTTTTGCCGGTGAAAAGGTAAACGGGCACTGCCCGTCAGTGGATGTCCTGTTTGAATCGGTTGCGAGGGAAGCCGGGAAGGACGCCATTGGGGTTATCCTTACAGGAATGGGCTATGACGGGGCCAAGGGGCTTCTTGCAATGAAAAGAAAAGGGGCCTTTACTGTCGGCCAGGATGAAAAAACATCGGTGATATACGGTATGCCAAAAGCGGCGTATAATGTCGGTGCGGTCGTTAAGCAGCTTCCATTGGACAGGATAGCACTTGCTATAATGGAAATACTGAAGTGAACCGTTTTTGAGATAACAGCAGACAGTTGCTTTCGGGAGGCAGGATGTATGCTTAATATCAGGAATTTGTCTGCTGAGGATACCGGAAGCTGTGCAAGGATACTTACAGACGCGTAAACGATGATTTTAAGGATATAATCCGGATCATTGTCTGCCGGCTGCGAATGGTTTTAATTTTTTGCATGGCGCGAGTTTTATCCGGTTATGCCGGCCCGGGAAAAATAAGTTTAGGTAATGCCTTCTTGCAGGCACTGATACCGGTTGTGATATAATTAATAATCAAAAAGACCAAAGCTGTATGAGAGGCAGTATCATGGTAAAGATTTATGGAATGGATACATGTCCGGATTGTGCTTATGTGAAGGAACAAATAAAAGGAAGGCCTAACTTTGAATATATCGATATAGGATCCCATGTCGGCCTTCTGAAAGAGTTTATAAGGCTGAGAGACAACTCCGACGTGTTTTTGCCTGCCAGGGAAAAGGGGCAGATAGGCATTCCCTGTTTTGTCCTTGAGGACGGAACGGTGAGCCTGAACGCCGAAGATGCGGGACTTCAAAACCGCCCCGAAGATGTGACTGCCTGTACTTTGGAAGAACATTCAAAAGGAACAAGAAACTGCTGAAAATAAACAGAATACTTTGCAAGCATTGTTTCAGACTACGGGGGTGAGGGGTATTTCAAGATCGTTTATAAGGAATTATATTGATTACAATATATACCTGTTTCGCGTCAATCTGAAGGAAACAATAACAACGGCAATAGACCTGGTTATCTTTATCTCGTCTATGGGCGCCTTGTTCAGCGACTGGGGCATGATATTGAAAAACATATCCCGGAACTGGTTTTTGATTATTGTTTTTCTTGGTTCTTTTGTAAAGTTCCTGTACGAAGTTTATAATATTATAGAAGAAATCAAGGATTACATGGATTTAAGATATGGTGAGATATTCCCTGAAAGAATCGAATGCAGGGATGTAAATATCAGCGACTATGATAAAAAGTGGGGTTATGAATCCATAGAATGCAGAATCAACCATAATGTGAGCAATTATGTTCTGAATTCTCCCAGGATTGATGAATATATCAGGAATAATAATCTGGTCTTTAAGGAAGCCAAAAACAAGGAAAAGCTGATTAAAAACTTTATAAAGGCAGAGAAGGACAACCTCCTGCCGTTCCTGAAATGGCAGTACAGAAATTCCAGGTTTTACGGCAAGGGTTTTTTTAACGAGAAAAAATTCTGCCTGTCAAAGGATATAATACCGTCCGGTAACAACACTGTCCATTGCCATAAGGGAACGTATTATGACACGTTCCTGACCAATGTTATTTGCGGCAGACAACTGAAATCAAACCAGGATAATTCAGTAATAGCCAATGCAGAGGAGTATTTTCCGGTTAATACTGGAAAGCATGGCGAACCGGTTCTAAAAGATATAACAAGCTCTGTCATGAATAATGAAATAGGCATATCTACGCTGGCATTTACGTCTGATCATTACCTGGTGATATGGACACAGAACAGGGCAGCCCAGTCAAGCAACGGTCTTCTGGTTCCGACGGGAAGTGGTTCCTGTGACTGGAATGACCGGGTTGCGGACAGTTTCAACGAAACCATCATAAATGCAATGAAAAGGGAATTGTGGGAAGAAAGCGGCAGTACCAACCTGTGCAAATCACATACCGATGTCGGCGAAACAATAATATTGGGTTTTTTCAGGTGGATCATCAAGGGAGGGAAACCGGAATTTGTAGGATTGACCAGGATGCATTGCGATTTGCTGTCGCTGTATGCAAACAAAAACGAGGTCTACGGCGGGAAAGAGTACCTGTTAACATCAATTGACGACCTTGAAAATATCATTGACGACATTATGAACACAGGGAACGTTTCTGTACCCCTGTATATGAATCTGCTCTGCCTCAGGAGGTATTACGCCGGCAACAGGGAAGAACTGGAGAAATTCATATTTGGAAGTTAACAGAAAGCCGCTTTACGGTTATGCACGGCAAACAGTATTACTTGACAATTTCCACAAAAGACCATAAAATCAATTTCAGATTAGTACAAAAGGAGAATAAAAATGAGTGCGGTTATATTGAACGGGCGCGAGATATCCAGTGAAATAAGGGCAGAATTAAAGGCGAAAATTGAAAGCCTGAAAAAAGAAGGTATACAACCGGGGCTTGCGGTTATTCTTGTAGGGAATAACCCTGCTTCGCATGTTTATGTAAGAAACAAGAAAAAAGCGTGTGAGGAAACGGGAATAAGGTCCTTTGAATATGTTCTTCCTGAAGAGACAACCGAGGAAGAGCTGATTTCGCTTGTGGAGACATTGAATGAGGACAAGTCGGTACATGGCATTCTTGTGCAGTTACCTCTTCCGGATCATATCAATAAAGATAATGTAATTATGAAAATCTCACCTGACAAGGATGTTGATGCTTTCCATCCGTTTAATGCAGGAAATACGATGCTTGGCAGAGCCCGGCTGTTACCGTGCACTCCTGCAGGGATTATGGAGATTTTAAACCGGACGGGGATTAGCCTTGAAGGAAAAGAATGCGTGGTGGTAGGACGCAGCGACATAGTGGGAAAGCCGGCAGCAATGCTTTTGCTGCACAGTAATGCCACGGTTACGGTATGCCATTCCAAAACCAGGGACCTGAAGGAAGTCTGCAGACGTGCCGATGTACTGATAGTCGCTGTAGGAAAGCCGAATTTAATCAATGCCGATTATGTAAAAGACGGTGCGGTTGTTATTGACGTAGGAGTGAACCGTCTTGAAAACGGTAAATTATGCGGTGATGTTGATTTTGAGAGTGTGCTTGAAAAGGCTTCTTATATAACTCCCGTACCGGGAGGGGTTGGTCCCATGACCATAACAATGCTGCTGAAAAACACTGTCATTTCTGCAGAGCTCTCAAAATAATTAAAATTCCGGCATTCCGAATTTGGATGGCTGTTTCTTGACACGTATTTTAATTAAGTTTAAAATACTTATAGTATGGGCTTTTTTGTTCATACTGCTTTTAATTTTGCATTTGTTTGCTTTGAAACAAAAATTCAAGAGGAAGAAAAAAGTATACTTGCATGTATCTTATAACAGCGAAATTTATAATAAATTCCGTTGTTACCTGAGATAAGAAGTTGCAGGATACATTGGACAAGGAGGTGAGGGAGATAGATTATGTTTCTTTACTGTTAGGTCTGGGAGTAGGCCTGATAATTGCAGTGATCAGTTCACTTATTACGTTCCGCAAAGGAATTGAGCATAGAAAACGCATTGCAGAGGCAGAGATAGGAAGTGCTGAGCAGGAAGGCCAGCGCATTGTAAGTGAAGCTGAAAAGATTGCTGAGAGAAAAAAGAGGGAGGCACTTTACGAGGCCAGGGAGGAAATCCATAGAAGCAGGCTGGAGTTAGAGAAGGAAGTCAAGGAAAGAAGGATGGAAATCCAGCGCACCGAGCGCAGGCTCCAGCAGAAGGATGAAACCCTTGAAAAAAAGATGGATGCCCTGGAGAAGAAAGAAGAAGGATTAAACAGGCAGATTAGAGAAATTGAAACTCGCCAGCAGGAGATTGAAAGCCTGTACCAACAGCAGATTGAAAAACTTGAAAGTATTTCAGGTCTGTCTGTGGAGGAAGCAAAGGAATACCTGCTGAACAACATTGAAAGCGAAGTAAAACATGAGGCGGCTCTTCTGGTGAAGGATATTTATGAAAGGGCTAAGGAAGAAGCCAGCCGGAAGGCGAAGGAAGTTTTATCAACCGCTATTCAGAAGTGTGCTGTAGATCATACATCAGAAATCACGGTTTCTGTTGTATCTCTCCCGAATGATGAAATGAAGGGTAGAATAATAGGCCGTGAGGGCAGAAATATTCGCACCCTTGAAACCCTTACTGGGATAGACCTGATTATTGATGATACGCCCGAAGCGGTTATTTTATCAGGCTTTGATCCCATAAGAAGAGAAATCGCCAGGATTGCCCTTGAAAAACTTATCCTGGACGGAAGAATTCACCCTGCTCGGATTGAAGAAATGGTGGAGAAAGCCAGAAAAGAAGTGGAAACCACAATACGCGAACAGGGAGACCGCGCTACGTTCGAGACCGGAGTTTACGGTCTGCACCCGGAACTTGTCAGGTTGCTTGGCAAACTTAATTTCAGAACAAGCTACGGGCAGAACGTACTGAATCACTCGATTGAGGTTGCTCACCTGGCAGGAATTATGGCTGCTGAGCTGGGAGAAGATGTTGCCCTTGCGAAACGCGCCGGGCTGCTGCATGACATTGGAAAGGCCGTTGACCACGAAATGGAGGGTTCACACGTATCGATTGGTGCTGAACTGTGCAGAAAATACCATGAAAGCGAAGTTGTAATTGACGCAATTTTGTCTCATCATGGTGATGACGAACCTAAATCGGTTATTGCCGTACTGATCCAGGCGGCCGACTCCATTTCTGCATCCCGTCCCGGGGCAAGAAGGGAGACACTTGAATCCTATATCAAGAGACTGCAAAAACTTGAAGATATTGCAAACTCCTTTGACGGGGTTGAAAAATCGTTTGCCATCCAGGCCGGGCGTGAAGTTCGTATCATGGTTAAACCGGAGGATATTTCCGATGAGGGAATGGTGTTGGTTGCCAGGGATATCGTAAAACGTATCGAAAGCGAACTGGATTACCCCGGACAAATAAAGGTAAACGTAATAAGAGAAACACGTACCGTAGAGTATGCTAAGTAACTCTTTGAAACGTATATTTTAATTTTCAGGTGCAAGAAGCGTATTTTACGCTTCTTGCATTTTGAGAGGAAGAAATTTATTGAAATTTTTATTTATCGGCGATGTTTTCGCAAAGGCAGGAAGACTTGTACTGGCAAACCGCCTTGAAAAACTCAGAAGTATATATAAATGGGATGTATGCATTGCTAACGCTGAAAATGCTGCCGGCGGAAAAGGCATTAACTATAATGTGGCCCAGGAGATATTCAACTGCGGTGTTGACACCATAACCCTGGGTAATCATACATGGGCAAGAAAAGAAATATTCAATTTCATAGATTCATGCAACAAGATAGTAAGACCTTCAAATTATTCTAAGGGCGTTCCCGGTAAAGGCAGGATAATAATAGAAAAAAACGGGGTCAAAATCGGGATTGTCAATTTAATCGGACGGGTATATATCGACTCCTTTGCTGAATGCCCGTTCCTAACCGCAGATCGTGACATATCAATATTAAGACAGCATTGCAAGATAATTATAGTGGATTTTCATGCCGAGGCGACGAGCGAGAAGATTGCCCTGGCTCATTACCTTGACGGTCGCGTAAGTGCGGTAATTGGAACACATACCCACGTTCAGACATCGGACGAAAGAATTTTGGAGAATAAAACAGCCTATATTACCGATGTGGGAATGACAGGCCCGGCTGACGGAGTAATAGGCGTCAGGAAAACGCAGATTATTCAAAAATTTATGACCGGGCTGCCTGTAAATTTTGAGCCTGAAAAAGGAAGAACATGCCTGAATGCAGTAATAATTGATATTGACGAAAAGACCGGGTATGCCCGTGATATAGCAAGAATTTCAGAAATCTATAACTAATTCTCTAAATAAGAATAAATTATATTGGGCATAATTGCATCATGATGGCAGGGAGTGATTTAGTTGAACCATATTGAAAGGTATAACAACTGGTTGAATCATCCTTACTTTGATGAAGAAACAAAAGCTGAGCTGTCAAAAATCTCCGGCAATGATAAAGAGATAGAAGACAGGTTCTATCGTGACCTGGAATTTGGTACCGGCGGTTTGAGAGGTATCATAGGAGCGGGCACGAACAGAATGAACCGCTATGTAGTAAGAAAAGCCTCGCAGGGATTGGCTAATTTCCTCCTTAAGGAAAGCAAAACACCGTCCATTGCCATTGCATATGATTCAAGGTTTAAATCCCGTGAGTTTGCGGAAGAAAGCGCATGTGTATTTGCCCGGAACGGGATAAAGACTTACCTGTTCGACGAGTTAAGACCGACTCCTGAACTGTCATTTGCGGTAAGATACCTGAAATGCGATGCCGGGGTTGTAATTACTGCAAGTCATAACCCGAAGGAATACAACGGGTACAAGGTTTATGGCAGGGACGGCGGACAGTTGCCCCTTGAACAGGCCAATGCCGTTTTAAAGGAAATCAATGCAATTGACGACATTACTTCGGTTAAAACAATGGATTTTGATGAGGCACAGAAGGAAGGTATAATAGAAATAATCGGGGAAAGCATTGACGATGAGTATATAAAGGCTTTGAAGTCATCGTCGGTTACCAGGCTGCCCCAGGATTTCCTCGACAGTTGCAAAATTATATACACCCCGATACATGGTTCGGGAAATAAGCCTGTAAGGCGTATCCTGAAAGAAACAGGCTTTAATAATGTGTATGTTGTACCCGAACAGGAGAACCCTGATCCCGAATTCAGCACCGTTTCATATCCGAACCCCGAGGAAAAGGCTGTTTTTGAACTGGCAATCAGGATGGCGAAGGAAAAGGATGTGGAACTGATCATCGGCACCGATCCCGATTGTGACAGGGTTGGTATTGTAGTGAGAGATAAAAAGGGCGAGTATATTACCCTCACTGGTAACCAGACCGGATGCCTGCTCATGGAGTATATCCTGTCCAATCTGGCCGAACAGGGCAAAATGCCTGAAAACCCGTTCGTGGTAAAGACCATTGTAACCACAGAACTGGCAAGGAGTATTGCCAATGCCTATAATGTTAAGCTGATTGAAGTTTTAACCGGATTCAAATTCATAGGTGAACAGATTCTTTTAAGAGATGAACAGGGAGACGAGAATTTTGTCTTCGGTTTTGAAGAAAGCTATGGTTATCTTTCAGGCACCTATGTACGTGATAAGGATGCCGTAGTTGCGTCAATGCTTATTGCCGAGATGTTTGCATGGTATAAATCGAAGGGTTTGACGCTGTATGATGCATTAGTCAATATCTACGAAAAATACGGATATGCGAAGGAATCCCTGGACTCCTTCATCCTGAAGGGAAAAGAAGGAGTTGAAAAAATACAGAATGCAATGACGGTTTTGCGTAAAGAGATCCCTGAAAAATTCGGAAATACCGTTATCAAAGCTGTCCGGGATTACAAGCGCGGCATAAGAACCGATATGAAAACCGGTACTGAAGAAACGCTGTCCCTTCCGAAGTCAGATGTGCTTTATTATGAAACTGCAGAAGGGTTCTGGTTCTGTATAAGACCATCGGGAACCGAGCCCAAAATTAAGATTTATTATGGCGTTTCAGGAGAATCTGACAGCAGTTCTGAAACAGCGCTCGGTAACCTTAGAAAGGATGTTCTGTCAAAAATCAGGCCCCTGCTTGAATAGACTTACGCAGGCTTTTATGTAAGCATGAGGCTGATTTGACATAAAATACCCAAAGTGCTTTACATTAGTTTATTTCCTCCATGGGAATAATAAATCCTGAAAGGAGGGATAAACTTGAGCGAAAATTCGAAGGATAAAGCCACAGACAGCAAGGAAGAACTTAAGATGGCCAATGAGAGAAGAATAGAAGAACTGTTGAATATCAACAACCGTTATGTTCGGACTGAAAGGCATCTTGAACAGCATTCAGACATAGCCGACCCGGAAAGCATCAGGCACAGTGAGGAAATCCAAAACGAAAGACTGCAGCAGATGGAAAACCTGAAGAACATCATCGCATATGGGGAGCATCCGCAGGAGGACCAGGTAGAGAACTTAAAAAGGAACCTTGAATATACCGACGGTTATTTAAACCACAATGCGGACAGAATGGATAAGGAGACCTTGGAAAAAACGCTGGAAAAACAGGAACACCGAAAGGAACAGCTGGATTTCCTGAGCTGAAAAACGGGCTGTCTCAATTATGTTACGATTGAGGCAGTCCTGAATTGAAGTTTTTAATGAAATATTTAAAAATTTTATGAAAAAACTTTACTTATGCTGCTGATTCATGTAAATAGGGGTATGATAAAGGCCGATATTAGAAATTAGGGGCTATTCTACTTGATATGTGTTGGGAGGGCAGCTTTAGGTGCGCAGGGTCAGCCTGGATAATATTCAGTCCGGGGTAATACTTGCAAAGACAGTAATGACTTTGGAGGGCAGAGTATTACTCGCATCAGGGACAGTACTTACAGAAGAATACAAGAAAAAACTAATAGCCAACGGGATAACAGAGATATACATAGAGGACGAGATTTCAAAAGGTATACATATTCCCGAGGTTGTTCGAGAAGAGATCGTCACCGAAGCGAAACGAAAGATTAAGTTAATGATGACCAATCCGTCAATAAAAACCAGCATTGACGGGCAACAGGTCATGGAAATAGTTGACAGCATTATTACCAGCCTTTTGTCGGACAAGGACATTGTTGCCAATCTTTCAGATATTCGTTCGGTTGATGACTATACTTTTTCCCACAGCGTAAATGTATGTATTCTATCACTGATTATCGGGATTGGCTTTGGTTACAGCATTGACCAGCTGAAGGAGCTGGGCGTGGGTTCCATACTTCATGATATCGGGAAGGTTATGATTCCCGGGGAAATTCTGAAAAAGCCCGTACAGCTGAACAATAAGGAATTTGAAGAGATAAAGAAGCATACTGTTTACGGTTATGAACTGCTGAAAAAAAACAAGGGAATAACAACGCTTGCATCCTATATATCGTTAGAGCACCATGAGCGTATGGACGGAAGCGGATACCCGCATAAGCTGAAGGGAGACGATATTAATAAAGCAGCCCGTATTGTCGCGGTTTCCGACGTTTATGACGCTTTGACAACTGACAGGGTGTACCGGAAGAAACTGATGTCGCATGAGGTAATAGATTATATAACAGCTCTTGGTTCACATCATTTTGATCAGGAAGTTGTGGATGTTTTTATAAGGTTTATTGCCTATTACCCTGTTGGCATGGGAGTTATACTGAACACCGGTGAAAGAGGCATAGTAAAAGAATACAACAAGAAATACCCGGTCAGGCCTGTTGTTAGGGTGGTGGCGGATGCAGCAGGGAATATGCTTTCAAAACAGAAGGATGTGGACTTGAGCAGCGAACTGAAATACCGGATAGTGGAAATCTGGGATGTATAAGAAGGAGTAGAAAATGCGTTTTGTTGGGGTTCCAATCAGTGATTTAAAACAGGGCGAGACAATAAACGGGATCTACATACTCCGTAAGAAGGAACTTAAGGAAACATCCAGTAAAAAACCGTATATAGACATACTGTTCTCTGATAATTCCGGCGAGGTTCAGGCAAAGCTGTGGGATGCCGGCGAAGAGGTTTATAACGGTCTTCAGCTGAACGTGCTGTATTACGTTAATGCAAAAGTGGATTGTTTCAAGGATTTGCTTCAGCTTAACATCAATAAGATCCGCATTGCAGATCCTGAAGACCAGAAAGAGATAGGGAATTTTGTACCTTCGGCGCCCATTCCCGCAGAGGAAATGCTGGATGAAATATATGGGTATGTAAGCAGGATTTCGAATCATGATATCCGGAGGCTGGTGCAGAAACTTCTTAAGGATAAGGAAGAACAGCTTCTTTATTATCCCGCAGCGAAGTCATTGCACCATTCAATCCGGAGCGGGCTTCTGTATCATCTTCTGAGAATGCTTCGGTTGTCGGAAAAGCTGAAGGAAGTTTATGCAGAAATCAACCTGGATCTGCTGTATGCCGGTGTTCTGATTCATGACCTTTCAAAAATCGGCGAACTGGAGTCTAATGAACTTGGCATTTCGGAGTATTCAAAAGAAGGCCAGCTCTTAGGCCATTTGATAATGGGGATATGCGAAGTTGAAAAAGCCGGGGAGGAATTGGGCATCCCGGAGGAAATTATACTGCTTCTCAAGCATATGATTGCAAGCCACCATTACGAGCCTGAGTATGGAAGCCCGAAGAAACCGATGTTTCTTGAAGCCGAATTACTGCATTTCATTGATATAATTGATGCCAGGGTCTACGATTATGAAAACCACCTGAAAAACATAGAAAAGGGCAATTTCTCGGATCCGGTCTGGTCCCTGGACAGAAGAAAATTGTATAAACCCGATTTGTAGGGTTAAAAAACCGTTCGGTTCAGAATGTTATAAATCCGTTGCGCGCTGCATGCGGCGGATTTTAATTTTGTCCGTTTTTCTTAAGGAGCCTTCCTTATAAACTGTTTTCCGCCTTCGGTGTAAAAGTTCATACGGTTTTGGAAATAAAGAATAATGCTCATATTTCATTTCCCCTTTTACCTCAGCCCGGAAGCCGGGTTGACACTCCTTTTCAGTTGGGGTCATTCGTTTTTTAGAATAAATATTAAGAATACTATTGCAATGTATAAATAATTTGTTATAATCTATACCAAATTATTTATATATGATTAGTTATGATTAAGGAGTTGCAGGATATGCCCATAAATATACCCGATAATCTGCCGGCATATGAGGTTCTTACCAGCGAAAATATTTTCGTAATGACCGAGGAAAGGGCCATCCATCAGGACATCCGTCCCTTAAGGATTGCCATTTTCAACATCATGCCGACAAAGATCGTAACCGAAACCCAGCTGCTAAGGCTCATAGGAAATACACCGCTGCAGGTTGATGTTGTTCTTCTCCATCCGCGGACATACAAGTCCAGGCATACACCTGAAGAGCATTTGAGAACTTTCTACAAGACTTTTGACGATGTAAAGCACGAGAAATTTGACGGTATGATTATAACCGGCGCACCGGTGGAGCATATGGCCTTTGAAGATGTGGGTTACTGGGAAGAACTGAAAAGAATCATGGACTGGAGTAGAAAAAATGTTTACTCTGTTTTGTATATCTGCTGGGCTGCCCAGGCCGGCCTTTACCATTTCTACAACATACCCAAATACCCCCTGCCCGAGAAACTGTTCGGCGTATTTGAGCACACTGTTTCGGTTAAAAATGTGAAACTTCTCAGGGGGTTTGATGATGTATTTTACGTTCCGCATTCGAGGCATTCTGAAGTACGCAGGGAAGATATTGAAAAGGTTCCTGAACTGGAGATTCTCTCAGAATCAGCCGAAGCAGGGGTTTATATAGTCAGATCGAGAGATGACAGGCAGATTTTTGTCACCGGGCATTCTGAATATGATCCTCTTACGTTAAAGTCGGAATATGATCGGGATATAAGCAAGGGACTGGATATCAGGATCCCGAAGAATTATTTCCCCGGTGATGATCCGACAAAGCATCCGGTAACAAGGTGGAGAGGACACGCCAACCTGCTGTTTTCAAACTGGCTGAACTATTACGTATACCAGGAGACACCATATAACCTTGAAGAGCTGAATGATTATTAGCCGCGGTCCCGGAAATATCAGCAACGGGGGAGAGTCGAATGAAAATATCAACGAGGGGGCAGTACGGTCTTGAGGCTCTTGTATACCTTGCCCTTAATACGTCGTCAGGACCTGTGAGCATAAAGAATATTGCTCAGTATTGCGGCATGTCCGAAGCATACATACTGCAGATTTTCCTTGTACTGCGCAGGGCCGGCATAATATCCAGTATGCGTGGTGCGCAGGGCGGATACATGCTTTCGCGGGATTCTGCCGAAATTACAGTCAAAGAGGTTCTTGAGACACTGGAAGGACCACTTGCACTGGTTGAATGTGTTGCCGTGGGATGCGAAGAGACGTGCATCCGTTACGAAATGTGCTGCACACGACTGTTATGGGAAAAGATAAGTGAAAGACTGGCTTTGCTTGCCGGTTCGATAACTATTGCTGATCTTGTGGATCATTTCCAAAAGATTGATGCAATGCAAAACCCGGATTATTGCATATAGAACCAGGAGGAAGGCACTATGAAAATTTCGACCAAAGGCCGGTATGGTCTTAGGGCGATGGTTGATCTGGCAGTCTTTTCAGGCGGTGAACATGTAGCATTGGGCAGTATAGCGGAACGGCAGATGATATCGGTTATTTATCTCGAACAGGTCTTTTCGGTTCTGAAAAAAGCAGGCCTTGTCAAAAGCGTAAAGGGTGCCCAGGGTGGATATGCATTGGCCGATGAACCGTCAAAAATCCATGCCGGAAGCATACTTCGGGCCCTTGAAGGCCAATTGTCGGTTATTGAGTTTGACAGCCCGGAATGCAGGAATCTTATCCAGGCATGCCTGAAAGACGTGGTATGGGACAGGATGGATGAATGCCTCAACGAAATGGTTGACTCCATCACACTTGAGGATCTTGCAAATGATTACAAAAGACTGAACGGTCTTGATGCCGTTATGTATTATATATAATTCCATCTCAGGTGTCTGAGCGGAATTGGAAAAGGAGAGAACAGGTATGAGTGAGAAAAAATACAGGTTTGACACACTCCAGGTCCATGCAGGACAGGTCCCGGACCCTGCAACCGGTTCCAGGAGCGTACCCATCTATCAGACGACATCCTATGTTTTCAACAGTACCGGGCACGCAGCTAACCTTTTTGCGCTGAAAGAACCCGGAAACATTTATACCAGGATTATGAACCCGACAACCGATGTTTTTGAAAAGCGAATGGCAGCCCTTGAAGGCGGAGTAGGTGCGCTGGCGGTGTCGTCAGGCTCGGCGGCCATAACGTATGCGGTTATGAACATAGCCGGAAGCGGTGACGAGATAGTTTCTGCAAGCACATTATACGGGGGAACATACAACCTGTTTTCAACTACTCTTCCGAGATTTGGTATAAAAACAGTCTTTGTCGATCCCGATGATCCTGAGAATTTCAGAAAGGCAATTACTCCACGCACAAAAGCATTGTTTATTGAAACAATAGGAAATCCCGGGATAAACCTGATTGATATTGAAAAGGTGGCGGAGATTGCCCATGAAAACAGGATCCCGCTTATTGTTGACAATACCTTTGGAACACCGTATTTAATCAGGCCTTTTGAATATGGAGCCGATATAGTTGTCCACTCCGCCACAAAGTACATAGGAGGCCATGGCACTTCAATAGGCGGCGTTATTGTGGACTCGGGAAAATTTGACTGGGAAGGAAGCGGTAAATTCCCGAACCTCACCGAACCGGACCCAAGCTATGAAGGAATCAGGTTTACAGAAACGTTTGGAAATGCTGCGTATATTGTGAAAGCCCGTGTTCAGCTTCTAAGAGATACCGGCGCCTGCATAAGTCCGTTTAACTCATTCCTGCTGTTGCAGGGGCTTGAAACCCTTTCTCTCAGGGTTGAAAGGCATCTTTCGAACACGAAAAGGGTAGTGGAATTCCTGAAAAGTCATCCGAAAGTAAGCTGGGTTAACTATCCGTCGCTGCCCGGGAACAAGTACTACCTTCTTGCGCAGAAGTACTTCCCGAAAGGTGCCGGTTCCATTTTTACCTTCGGCATAAAAGGCGGGAAAGAGGCGGGAATCCGTTTCATCGAAAGCCTTGAGCTCTTCTCATTGCTTGCCAATGTGGCAGATGCAAAATCACTCGTCATTCATCCGGCAAGCACAACCCATGCACAGCTGTCTGAAGAGGAGCAGTCAGCCGCAGGTGTGACACCTGACATGATCAGGCTTTCAATTGGTATCGAGGATCCGGAAGATCTTGTGGAGGATCTTGCCCAGGCACTGGAAAAATCAAGCAGGTAACCCGTGTAAAAAAATAAAAGGTTTGCATATATGCACCACAGTCTGATAGAATCTATGTGATACAATTATTTCAGAGGTGAGTGCATGGCTGGAATTGCAAGGAATTTAACAGAGCTGATAGGAAACACACCCATGCTTGAGCTGGCGAACTACTGCAGGGCGGAAGGACTGGATGCAAGGGTTATTGCAAAACTTGAGTATTTTAATCCGGGAGGCAGCGTTAAGGACCGCACAGGTCTGGCTATGATCCGGGATGCCGAGGAAAAAGGCCTGATAAACAAGGATACTGTTATCATTGAGCCCACAAGCGGGAACACCGGTGTTGCACTGGCGCTGGTTGCCGCTGTAAAAGGGTATCGCCTGATTATTACGCTTCCGGAGAATTTCAGCATTGAGCGAAGAAACCTTATGAAAGCATTGGGAGCAGAGCTGATTCTTACCCCTGCACAGGAAGGTATGGCCGGAGCCATTAAAAAAGCCAGTGAACTGGCATCGGAAATACCGAATTCATTTATACCTCAGCAGTTTGAAAATCCTGCAAATCCCAGGATTCACCGGAAAACAACGGCTGAGGAGATCTGGCGCGATACCGAGGGTAATGTTGACATATTCGTGGCGGGTGTAGGAACCGGAGGAACATTAACGGGTGTTGGCGAAGTTTTAAAGAGCAGATCAGAAAATGTCAGGGTTATAGCCGTGGAACCGGCTGATTCTGCAGTATTGTCCGGAGGTATGAGAGGTCCTCACAAGATCCAGGGAATTGGAGCAGGTTTTGTACCGAAGGTTTTGAATACCGATATTATTGACGAAGTAATCAAGGTTAAGAATGAAGAAGCCTATGAGACATCAGCAAAACTGGCCGCCAGTGAAGGCCTGTTGGTGGGAATTTCCGCCGGGGCTGCTGTTTTTGCTGCAGCACAGGCAGCTAAAAGGCCGGAGAACAAGGGAAAAAACATCGTTGTCATTCTTCCCGATACTGCCGAGCGTTATTATTCCGCCGGTTTGTTTGATTAGCTGAGAATACCTAAGAGTTTGTCAGTTTAAACCATTGTTCAGTAAGGCAGGGAGTAGAACCCTGCCTTTTCCGGTACTCAACGCGAATAATATTATTGCTGCATACCCTGCTGTTGCTGTTGTCCACCGCTCTGTAACTGGGAAAATACCTGCTGTATCTGGTTTGGCTGGGCCTGTTGCGCGGGCTGGTAGTATCCCTTCTGAATGGCGTATTGAGCAAGTCGTAACTGGCGTTCTTCGTCCTGATCGCGCATTTGCTTGAAGGTTTGTCTTAACTGAAGATTGCTGCATTCGGATATAACATTGGCATAACCGGTTAAACTGCTTTTCAGTGAGTTAAGGTAGTCATTGACCATGTCCTTTTCGGTCATCATACTATCATCTCCTTACTGTAAAAATGACATGAGTTTTTGCTTGTTGGCCTTTGCGTCATTTGCATCTTTCTGCAGCATCTGTTTAAGCTGCGGATCCTGGCACTGTTGCACGTAAGTCTCAAGTTTTTTTATACATGTATCGTGGGCTCCAATCATATGACGCAGATTCTGCAGTTCCAATTCATTAATCTGCTGATTCATAGTCATGCTCCTTTCTTTATCAATGTCGCTATTTAGTTTTGATAAAATAACAAATATTATTCACAATGTGAAATATTAGAGATAAAAAGACTTATCAAAGACATGCATGCTTTTGCTTTTCACATGTTTGCCAATAACAATAAAAGGGCGTTTTTAGCGTTGCGGAAAGAAATAAAACGGGTTTTTGCATCCGGTAGTGAATAGGGCTCAGACGTGAAATAAAAAAACCGCTGAAACTGCACCATTTCAGCGGTTTTCCTGGTCGGAGTGACTGGATTTGAACCAGCGACCTCTTGCACCCCAAGCAAGCACTCATACCAAACTGAGCTACACCCCGACAGCGACATTAAGTATTATAAGCCATAACTGAAAAAATCTCAATAGTTTTGATCAAAAATTTTTCTGCCTGTTTTGCCCGTTCCTGTTTAAAACCGGGCATGTTCCATGACTAAAATCAGGATACGGAGAGCAATATAAACACGTAAATACATTTGGAGAATGATGAAAATGCCAAAGAAAATGAAAACAATGGACGGGAACACCGCTGCAGCATATGCATCCTACTTTTTCACCGAGGTTGCGGGTATTTATCCGATAACTCCTTCTTCACCGATGGCCGAACTGGTGGATGAGTGGTCGGCCCATGGCAGGAAAAACATGTTTGATCAGCCGGTGAAAGTTATAGAGATGCAGTCCGAGGCAGGTGCTGCAGGTGTTGTACACGGATCGCTTGCTGCGGGTGCACTGACCACAACATATACAGCATCCCAGGGACTGCTGTTGATGATACCGAATATGTTTAAAATTGCAGGTGAGCTTCTTCCCGGAGTGTTTCACGTGTCTGCAAGGGCAATTGCCAGTCATGCGCTGTCAATTTTTGGTAATCATCAGGACGTGATGTCATGTCGTCAGACTGGGTTTGCACTACTGGCATCGTCAAATGTGCAGGAAGTTATGGATTTGGGCGCAGTTGCGCATCTTAGCGCGATAAAGTCGAGGGTGCCTTTCCTTCATTTCTTCGACGGGTTCAGAACGTCCCACGAGCAGCAGAAAATTGAGGTGCTTGAATACGAGGAACTGAAAAAACTGGTGGATTTCGATGCAGTTCATAAATTCCGCGAAAGATCACTGAACCCCAATCGCCCTGTGGTCCGCGGTACTGCACAGAACCCCGATATTTTCTTTCAGAACAGGGAGGTATCAAACCCGTTTTATAACGCTGTACCTGGTATTGTTAACGAATATATGAAAGAAATAAACAGGATTACCGGAAGGGATTACAGGTCATTCAATTATTACGGTCACCCTGACGCAGAATATGTAATTGTTGCAATGGGCTCGGTCTGCGACTGCATCGATGAAGTGGTGGACTATCTTATCGAAAAGGGCGAGCGCGTTGGCTCAGTAAGGGTTCATTTGTACAGGCCGTTCTCCCATGATTATCTGCTTGAGGTTCTGCCGAAGTCAGTTAAGAAAATAGCGGTGCTCGACAGAACGAAAGAGCCGGGTGCACCAGGCGAACCGCTATACCTGGATGTGGTAGATTTCATATTCAAAAATCATCTGGATATACAGGTTGTTGGAGGGCGTTACGGGCTGGGCTCAAAGGATACAAGGCCATCACAGATTATTGCTGTCTTTGATAACCTGAAAAAGGAAAATCCTAAAGACAGGTTTACAATTGGTATTGTGGATGATGTGACATACACGTCCCTTGAAGAAGGAGAGATTATCGACACAACCCCTGAAGGCACGGTAAGCTGCAAGTTCTGGGGGCTTGGTTCTGACGGTACCGTAGGCGCAAACAAGACAGCCATTAAAATAATAGGTGATAACACCGACCTGTACGCCCAGGGATACTTTTCCTACGACAGCAAAAAATCCGGAGGCTCGACGGTGTCTCATCTCAGGTTTGGTCCAAAACCCATCCGGTCGTCTTACCTTGTCTATAATGCTGATTATATTGCATGTCACAATCCTTCTTTTGTAAATCATTTTGACCTTCTGAAAGGACTTAAGAGGAAGGGGACATTTGTCCTGAACTGCCAGTGGAGCGAGGAGGAACTGGAAGAAAAACTTCCGGCGTCAATAAAAAGATATATAGCCGACAATGACATTAACTTTTATATTATAAACGCAATTAAAATTGCCCGGGAAACGGGGCTTGGAAACCGCATAAACATGGTAATGCAGAGTGTTTTCTTCAGGCTGACCGATATCATTCCTGCCGAAGATGCAATACGATATTTAAAGGAATCGGTTGAAACTGCTTATGGGAAAAAGGGACAGAAAATAGTTGACATGAATAAGGAAGCCATAGACAGATCACTTAAGGCCTTAATAAGGGTTAATGTTCCGGCAGAATGGAAGGATGCCCGGGATGAGGAAATGCCGGAAAAAGACGAACCTGATTTTGTTAAAAGAATTCAAAGGCCGATGGCAAGGCATGAAGGAGATGAACTTCCTGTCAGTGCTTTTATCGGCATGGAGGACGGCAGTTTTCCGGTAGGCACAACAAAATATGAAAAACGCGGCATAGCTGTTCTTGTGCCCGAATGGCAGATTGATAAATGTATCCAGTGCAACCAGTGTTCCTTTGTGTGTCCCCATGCCGTTATAAGGCCGGTTTTACTTGACAGTGAAGAAGAAAAAAGTGCGCCCGATACTTTCAAAACCCTTGATGCTAAGGGGAAAGGGCTTGAACGGTACAGGTACAGGATCCAGGTAAGCCCGATGGATTGTACTGGCTGCGGTGTATGTGCAGAAGTATGTCCTGCACCGGGCAAAGCATTGATTATGAAGGATGCAGAACAGGAAATAATGATGGAATCTGAAAACTATGAGTTCAGCCTGACTGTTGCCGAAAAAGACGTGATGGACAAAAAGATGCTGAAAGGCAGCCAGTTTGTACGGCCGCTGTTTGAGTTCAACGGTGCCTGTCCGGGCTGCGGTGAAACACCGTATGTCAGGCTTCTTACCCAGCTGTTCGGTGACAGGATGCTTATTGCAAATGCTACGGGCTGTTCATCCATATACAGTGCAAGCGCGCCGTCGATACCTTATACCGTTAATGCTTACGGAAAAGGACCGGCGTGGGGGAACTCACTGTTTGAGGATAATGCCGAATACGGCTACGGCATGTTCCTTGCAGTAAAACAGCTGCGGGAAAAAATAGCCGACTTGATGAAAGAGGCAATGAAAACAGGTATTTCAGACAGGGCCAGGGATGTGTTCCAAAAATGGATTGACAGTTTCGATGACGGAGAGGAGTCCAAGAAGGCTTCGGAAAAGGTTATTGAGATTTTGAAAGAGAACCCCGGCGATTCGATATTAAAGCAGATTCTTCTGCTGAAAGACTATCTTGTCAAACCGTCCCAGTGGATTATCGGAGGTGACGGCTGGGCCTATGACATAGGCTTCGGAGGAGTGGACCAGGTACTTTCTGCAGGAGATGATGTGAATCTGCTTGTGCTGGATACCGAAGTATATTCGAATACGGGAGGCCAGTCTTCAAAGGCAACACCGACGGCGGCAGTGGCGAAATTTGCGGCAGCCGGCAAGAGAATCAGGAAAAAGGACCTTGGAATGATGGCAATGAGCTATGGTTATGTGTATGTAGCCCAGATAGCCATGGGTGCGAACATGAATCACACGATAAAGGCACTGGTCGAGGCTGAGAACTACAAGGGACCTTCACTTGTAATCGCCTATTCGCCATGCATAAATCACGGCATTAAAACCGGGATGGGAACAAGTATTGCAGAAGAAAAGAAAGCAGTCGAATGCGGTTACTGGCACCTGTACCGCTATAATCCGATTCTGAGGGAACAGGGGAAAAACCCGTTTATTCTTGATTCAAAGGAACCCGGCAAGGATTTCAGGGAGTTTTTGCGCGGGGAAGTACGATACTCACAGCTTGCAACCGTATTCCCGGACATTGCCGAAGATTTGTTTGAACAGGCGGAAAAACATGCAAGGGAAAGATACGAGGCGTATAAACGGCTGGCAGAAATGCAGTATTAACGGGTAATACCAATTAAAGGCGTCCCTGTGAAGACGCCTTTTAAATTACCTGTTTCATAGCCCGAACCGGCCCGCAGAATAAATGCCGGCATTAAACTATATAAATTACAGGCTGGGGTTGGTACCATGAGGGACAAGCCTTTTTCCGGGGCAACGGCTCAAAGGAGGGAAAACCGGCTTCACCGCAGGCGAGCAAGAACCGAAGCGGTTTACTTCTGGTTCTGATCAACATATTCCTTGGCGTTTATTACACCCGTTTCCTTTGGTATGATAACACCGGTTACCGGCTCTGTTTCCTTTGCATCGGCCCATGAAGCGGTGTCGTGCCTTTCAATTGGTTTTTGCATAAAGGTCTGCTTTTTCCTGTTCTCACCCATACCGATCCTCCTTTTCAGTGTTTTATAGATTTTTCCGTATACTTCTTATTATCTCTCCGGACATAATAAATATTTGTATTGAGTAAGACCGTCTTTTATTTTTCATTGCGCTGTGATAAAATTAGACGGAAATTTGAATGGAGGGCATTAACTCATGCTGCTTGCTGACAAGTGGAAAGATTATGAGCTTATAGATACGGGAAACGGAGAAAAACTTGAAAGATGGGGCAGATACATTTTAAGACGGCCTGACCCGCAGGTCATATGGCCAAAAAGCGGCGATGAAAAAGCCTGGGAAAGGGCGGATGCACACTACCACAGAAGCAAAAGCGGCGGGGGAAGCTGGGAATTTAAGAGGAAACTTCCCGAAAGATGGGTTATAAGCTATGAAAATCTTTCGTTTTATGTAGAACCTACCGGTTTCAAGCACACCGGGTTATTCCCGGAACAGGCCGTAAACTGGGAATGGATGATAAAAAAGATAAAGTCGGCATCAAAGCAGGTTCGGGTTCTGAATCTTTTTGCGTACACGGGCGGAGCCACTGTGGCTTGTGCATATGCAGGAGCAGAAGTCTGTCATGTTGATGCGGCAAAGGGTATGGTAACAAGGGCAAAAGAGAACATTGCCCTGTCGGGGCTCAGCGACAGGCCTGTCAGGTTCATAACCGACGATGTGGTGAAGTTTGTACGCAGGGAGAAACGCCGCGGAAAGATGTACGAGGCAATTATAATGGATCCTCCTTCATATGGAAGAGGCCCTAACGGTGAGCTGTGGAAAATAGAGGACGAGCTTTTCGGACTGGTGGAAATTTGTATGGATATTCTAAGCCCTGACCCGCTGTTTTTCCTTATAAACTCATATACAACCGGTCTTGCTCCAAGCGTTGTTACGAATATTTTGAATCTTACATTGACAAAAAGGTTCGGAGGACATGCATACAGCGATGAAATAGGTCTGCCGACTGCATCAACGGGACTGGTTCTGCCGTGCGGATCCTCAGGAAGGTGGGAAAGACAGGAGGAGCCGGAAGAATAATTCCGGGTCTGTCGAACAAACGGGTTAAGATCTGCTCATAAGTTCACACTGTGGAAAATTCCATAAAAAATTATCTAAACAGGTACTCATTTCTCATCCCGTTGTAGTATAATATATAAGAAGCGAAAAAATACCTGAAAAATGTCGCTTTGTCGCGGGAAAAATAATAAAGGTTTGTTTTTTACTAATGAAAAACTAGGGGGATTAAAATGAGAGGTTACAAAAATCTTTTGCTGCTGAGTATTTGTTTTATTGTCATTTCACTGTTTGTGGGCTGCAAATTCGAATCGGCACAGAACAGCCCGACTCCGACACCAAATCCGCAAATTACCGCAACACCGGAGCCAACAGCCGCACCAGGCTCTCCCACACCGACACCTGAACCTGTCGTTACTCCGACCCCTGTTCCCGAAAAGGTAAAGGTTAAAGGGCTGTATCTTACGGGATGGTCCGCCGGAAACAGGGAGAGAATGGATTATTATATAAATCTTATTGAAGAGACCGAACTTAATGCCATGGTCATAGACATTAAGAACGATGACGGCATTGTCAGCTATGAATCAAAGGTCACGGAAGTGGTTGAAGCAGGTACTTTTTTGAAGAAATATGATCCGAAACAGCTCATTGAAAAGCTCCACGAAAAGGATATTTATGTTATCGGCAGGCTTGTATGTTTCAGGGATCCCGCGTTTTCAAAGAAGAACTCCGATCGGGCTGTTAAGGATATAAACGGCGGATTATGGCGTGAAGAGAAAAACAATAATGACATGACATGGCTGAATCCGTGCGATGAACGCAACTGGAAGTATATAGTTGATATTGCGAAGGAAGCCGTGAAACTTGGTTTTGATGAAATCCAGTTCGATTATGTTCGTTTCCCGGATGGAACCCGGAGCAGAATGGATTTCGGAGAAACCGATTTTGTAAAACATGAAGTTATTAACGGTTTTCTTGCCTATGCAAGAAGCGAAATGCCCGATGTGACCCTTTCGGCCGATATATTCGGAATTGTGTGCGTAAGCCCCGGTGATCGCGAGGATATCGGCCAGTATCTCGAACTGATTGGCAAGGAGCTGGATTATATTTCGCCAATGACCTATCCTTCGCTGTATGCACGGGGACAGATTGTGAACGGCATAAAATTTCCGAACCCGGATCTCGAGCCGTATGCAGTGGTTTATAACACGCTTCTGATGGCTAAAGACAGGCTTTCAAAGGTGGAAGAATACAGGGCTGATATAAGGCCGTATCTCCAGGCATACACTGCAAGCTGGCTTCCGGCAGAAGCACATCAGACGTATGCTGCCGAACAGTACAGGCAGCAAATACAGGCAGTTTATGACGCAGGGTATGAGCAGTGGATTTTTTGGGACGCAAACAATAAATATAATCCCGATGCTTTTTTGAAAGAACAACAACCGGATTAAAACAGTTTTGCATCATAAGGAAAAAAAGATGACTCCTTAACGGTTCGCTGCGTAACAACCGGCAAAGCGTATGAAGGAGTCATTTTTTTCCCGCTTAATTGTTTTCATAATCTTTATCATGGTATGCAAAAATAATGGGTCTTCCTTCGGTTGTTGCCACCTTTCGATCGAATTCCCTCTGTTTTTCCTTGCTTTTTTTGAAACAATAAGGTTTTTTCCCCAGGTACTCTTTTAAATCAGTATATTTCAAATGCGAATCATCTCCTTTACCACTGTTCCTTAATAATATATGAAACAAGCAGTAAAAGGTTCATAACATTTGGTACAAAAAGAGATTTTCATTGCGCATGATAATGTTTTAAACTATAATATATGAATATTAAATTACATAGCATTACAGGAATCTGTTGATCTGTCATAATTATGCATACTTTTTATTATCGCTGTTCATGCAGGAGGAACTGACTAATTAATGCCCGACCTGCGTATCATATTAAAACGGGAATATTTTACATCCCTGAAAGGAGGACTTGCGAATGAATAAGGATACCGTAATAATTATTGATTTTGGGAAAAACTTGAACCAGATGGTTTCACGTAAAGTCCGCGAAGCGAATGTATACTGTGAAGTTATGCCGTATAATGCTTCCTGTGACAGAATTCTCTCAAAGAATCCAAAGGGAATTATCCTTGTCGGCAGATCAGACTCTGCAACAACCGAAAAACCGCCTGAGTTTGATCCCGGCGTTTTCGGAATGGGTATACCCATTCTTGGCATAGGCTATGGCATGAAGTTGATGGTTACTGAACTTGGCGGCAAAGTGGAGGAGGAATCCGGCGGTGAATCCGGAAAGGTTGAAATTGCGCTTGAAACGGACAATGATTTGTTTTCAAATATAAACACCGAAACAAGCTGCTGGCTCAGCAATACGTTTCATGTGTCCGTGATGCCGCATGGTTTTAAGGTTCTGGCAAGATCGCGCAACTGTGCCGTGGCAGCCATCGGGAATGAGGAGAAAAAGCTGTACGGTGTCCAGTTTCAGCCTGAAATACTGGAAACCCAGGATGGAGAAGACATGCTCAGGAATTTCCTGTTCCGCATTTGCGAATGCAGGGCTGACTGGAAAATCTCCTCGTTCATAGAGGAATCAGTTGAAGAAATTAAAAGGAAAGTGGGCGACAAAAGGGTTCTGTGCGCGTTATCGGGCGGTGTTGATTCCGCGGTTGCGGCAGCACTGGTAAATAAAGCTGTTGGCAAACAGCTTGTATGTATCCTCGTGGATCATGGCCTGCTCAGGAAAAACGAAGCAGACCAGGTTGAGGAAGTTTTCAGAAAGCAGTTTGATGTGAATTTTATCCGCGTAAATGCACAGGAACGCTTTTTAAGCCGCCTTGCAGGCGTAACCGACCCCGAGCAGAAAAGAAAAATTGTAGGAGAGGAGTTTATCCGCGTCTTCGAGGAAGAAGCCAGGAAATTAGGAAAAATTGATTTTCTTGTCCAGGGCACCATTTACCCCGATGTTATTGAAAGCGGGGTAGGCAGCGCCGAAGTAATAAAAAGCCACCATAATGTCGGCGGTCTTCCCGAACATATTGAGTTCAGCGAAATAATTGAACCGCTGAGGGAACTTTTCAAGGATGAGGTACGCAAGGTAGGGCTTGAACTTGGCTTGCCCGAACAGCTGGTATGGCGCCAGCCTTTCCCGGGTCCCGGTCTTGCTGTAAGGGTTATTGGTGAAATAACTTTTGAGAAACTTGAAATTCTCCGTGATGCGGACCAGATTTTCAGGGATGAATTGGAAAAAGCCGGTTTGAACAAATCCATAAACCAGTATTTTGCTGTTTTAACAGGTATGAGGAGTGTAGGCGTGAAGAGGGATAGAAGGACCTACGATTATACAGTGGCTCTCCGTGCCGTTACCACCCGGGACTTTATGACCGCTGAGTGGGCCAAAATCCCTTACGGAGTCCTTGAAAGGGTATCGAACCGAATTGTTAATGAGGTAAACGGTGTAAACCGTGTTGTTTTTGATATTACGTCCAAACCGCCGGCAACCATTGAGTGGGAATAACGGGATTAGCCCTGTAAGCCTTGATATTAAAAGGTTTACAGGGTTTTTGCTGTAATTGCGGAAAGGCATATAGAGGTCAAAATATATTCTGATGTGGATTAATAAGCAAATAATAATGATTATAGCATCTGTCGTGAATAACCCATTTATTATAGCCCCTGTAACGAATAATTCCAAATTATAGCCTCTATGACGAATAATTAATGATTATAGCCTCTACAGTGAATAATTCTTGATTATTTATTATAGATGCTATATACTTTTTGTGTAAGGCTCTGGGGGGATTGCATGGTTCAGAATATAGACAGTTATATCGCCATTATCGGGGATATCAGGAACTCTAAGAAAATAAAAGACAGGGAAGATGTACAGGTAAAGCTAAGGAATACTCTTGGGAGCATTAATGATAAATACGCGCAGGACATAGCTTCCAGGTTTACAATTACCTTGGGGGATGAGTTTCAGGGGCTGCTGCTTGACGGGAAGAATCTCATGTCCATTGTTACCGAGATTGAAAGGAAGATGTATCCTGCAAAAATCAGGTTCGGTATAGGAATCGGCGATATTGTTACCGATATCAATCCTGAACTGTCCATAGGCGCAGACGGGCCTGCATACCATAAAGCAAGGCAGGCAATTGAGTTTCTGCGCCAGAATGAAAGAAGAAAGGAAGCAGCTGTAACGGATATCCGGTTTGAAACTGACGGCGGAGACAGTATTTGCATTGAGTTAATCAATACGGTGACATCCCTAATTACAGCAATTAAAAATTCATGGACAGACCGGCAGAGAGAAGCCATATGGGATATGATGGAACACGATGATACCCAGGCGAATGTTGCGAAAAGGCTTGGAATCAGGCAATCATCCTTACAGAAACATCTTAGCGGCGGCAGCTATTATACCTATAGGGAAGCACTGAATGAAGTGGGGAAAATATTAAGCAGGATAAGGAGATGTAATGTTTAGGGATTATCTTTTGCTGATGGTATCAGGGCATATCTTAGGAGATTTTTACATTCAGACCGAAAAAATGGCCTATAGGAAGACTGAAGACAAAAAGAACCTTTTTCTGCACGGGTTGTTGTACTGGTTGTCGATGCTGATTGTTTCATTGCCGGTAATATCCCTGCCGGTGTTTTTATATTCCACGGCAGCGGCTGTTCTGCATTTTGCAATTGATTATATAAAATACATGTACATATCGGCTAAAAAAAAGAAAGGCAGTATTTCAGCACGTAATGAGCGGAATGTGTTTTTTGCCGATCAGGCGCTGCATTTGCTTGTCCTGGTGACAGCAGCTTACCTGTTTGTGACATCAAGCCATTCATTCGGCATTAATGAATTTACCGGAAATCTTCTTTACACCCTGGGTATACCTCCGGGAAATCTGCTGTCCTGGACGGTTGTTCTGCTGGCGGTACATAAGCCTGCAAACATTGTTATTTCCAGGTTACTGATGAGCTTTAAGCCTGCCCCGAAGAGCAAAAAGGGAGGAAGGGACAGGAGAGCAGGAAGGTATATCGGGACTCTTGAAAGAATCATTATCGTACTGTTTATTTCTCTTAAGCAGTACTCTGCCATTGGGCTGGTATTGACCGCCAAATCCATAGCGCGGTACGACAGAATCACCAGGGACGCATCCTTTGCAGAGTATTATCTGATGGGAACTCTTCTCAGCACATTGTTTGCAATTGTCATGTCATTCATTCTGTAACCGGGTCGGGCCGGGCGGCTGATTTTATTTTATTTATAATATTGATGGCAAGCTCGTACTTATAGACAGACTTGTGCTGCGTGGTGAACTTAAAACGATAAAGGGTGTTCCTGTAATAAAACTCCAGCTTGTTATTGTTCTGGATATTCGTGCCTGTAATTTCGTCAAGCGGGAATGAGTACCGCTCTCCCTTTTCAGGTATGAATTCCAGCCTGTCGAAGTATAACTTTACTTTTCCAAGCCAGTTATATTTCCTCAGTTTGCCCCTGCGTTTACCGGTGAACAGCCTTGTTTTGGTATCGGTAAACAAGGGGACATTTCCTGATTTATACTCTTCCCGTGATAACAATTCGTAAAGATAATTATTCTGCCATTCACTCCAGGTTTGAGGCGAATCAAAGAATTTTTCATCCTCTGTTGTGAAAAAACCATACTCATCATATCTTACCGTATAGCTGCAATCCCTACACGTGAAAAAATCGCCGTGACTGTAAAGGGAACACAGGGATTTGCACTTCGGGCATACCACAAGGAACAGATCAAGGTATTCCGCAAGGTTTTTGCCTCTGAATGGTATCATGTTTTTCTTCTGCCATTCATATTCATTCAGATAAATCCCGTCCACAACTTTCCGGTAAATATCGTCAACATCCAGTTTCTTTATTTCATCGGGCTCCAAAAGAATGTCATAATTCATATTTATTATGCCCGTTCTTGAACTTCTTGCCCATCTTGGCCTTGTAAGGCCGGCTCCCTGCATAAGAGTACTGATGACAGGAATTTTAAGACTTTTTATCAGCTTCGCGGTGGAGTAAATAACCGGAACATTTTTCAAATCCCAGTTGCGCGCGCCTTCCGGGTATAATCCGATTACGCCTTTTCTTTTAATTATTGAAATAATTGCGCGGATTGTTCCAGAATCAGCCAGTTGCTTTGTTTTGGGTATACCGCCTACTAATTTAAGTACCTGCCGCAGCCAGAAATTTCTGAAATGGGAATCTGAAATAACAAAATAAATAGGATCGGGTATCCCAATGGACATAAGAAAAGGATCCCAGGCTCCGACATGGTTTCCTATAACCAGGTAAGGGGGTTTTATATTCTGTATTTTGTGATTGTATATGTTTACTTTGAACCGTTTTCTCAGATACAGCCCGAAAGTGGACTTCAGTAATCTGTTAAACCACCTGCTGTGATAGTACTGTACTTTTTTCATCCTGTCCTCCCGAAATAAAAAGTAAAAGCCGGTTTAAACGTTTAGTCACAAGTAACATAATACTTTCTTAATTTTAGCAAAAGAGGCTCTTAATGTCCACAATGACGAAGTTCACGAAATAAATTATCATTGTTATTATAATTGTTTGACGTTATAATTCTTATATAAGAGGTAATTACCAAAAATGCAGGAGGTTTTTGGTATTTTTTTGTGAGGAGGCTATGTATATGGCTGTTTTTGATTTGCCGCTTGAAGAACTGAAAAAATACACGGGGAGAAACCCCAAACCTGCGGATTTTGATCAGTACTGGGAAAGAGCATTGAATGAGATGAACAGCACCGATCCGAGGGTTGAGCTTGTTCCCGCAGACTTCGTCAATCCCGTTGCCGAGTGCTATGATTTGTTTTATACAGGAGTCAAGGGAGCAAGGATTCATGCAAAACTGCTGAAACCGAGGGACATTACAGAACCGACTCCGGCAATACTTCATTTCCACGGGTATTCGGGCAACAGCGGAGACTGGCATAACCATCTTGCCTATGCAGCTTCGGGCTTTACCGTTGCAGCCATGGACTGCCGTGGCCAGGGCGGATTGTCTGAAGACAGGGGCGGAGTATTCGGCAACACTCTCGAGGGACATATTATTCGCGGTCTTGACGATCCGAACCCGGATAATTTACTGTTCAGGGATATTTTCCTTGATACCACCATGCTGGCAAGAATAGTAATGGACATGCCCTTTGTGGATAAAAACAGGGTGGGTGCCATGGGCGGTTCCCAGGGCGGAGGTCTGACCATTGCCTGTGCCGCGCTTGTACCGGAGATTAAAAAACTTGCGCCGTGCTATCCCTTCCTGAGCGATTATAAAAGGGTATGGGAAATGGACCTTGCAAAGGATGCATATGTTGAACTGACACAATACTTCAGAAACTTCGATCCGTTGCATTTGCGCGAGGAAGAGGTTTTTACCAAGTTAGGGTATATAGATATACAGCATCTTGCAGACAGGATCAGGGGCGAAGTGTTAATGGCCACAGCCCTTATGGACACTGTTTGTCCGCCGTCTTCCCAGTTTGCCGCATACAATAAAATTAAATCCAAAAAGAATATGATAATATATCCTGATTTCGGGCATGAGTACCTGCCGAAATTTGAAGATTTGAAATACCAATTCATGCTTGGACTATAGAAATCTGTACTGTTTACGGGTGATACTGCCGAATGGGGGTATCACCTTAAAACAGAATTGCTTCGTATGTTTGAAAAATATATTCTGTTAGGTTTACGGATATATGGATTAATATTATTCTAATGAAACTTTAATTTTTTATAAAGGGTCTGTTAATTTTAAGGTTTTACAATGTCCAATGTAGAACAGAATTTGGAGGTGCATTGCATGATTACATTGGAACTTGTGGATCAAATGAGAAAAAGGACCAACTGCAGCTATGAAGAGGCAAAATTCTACCTGGAAAAGCACAACGGCGATGTTCTTGAAGCCATTGTGGATTTTGAGAAAAATAAAAACAGCACAAAAAGCAGCAATTACAACTACAACCCAGGAAGTTTTGACCGAAAAAAGCAGGTTAATGATATCTGGCAAAGTGTTTGCAAGCTCGTCAGGAAAGGCTTTGAGATGCGCGTTGTGATTGAAGACAACAACAGCGTGATAATCAGTATTCCGGTTAATATTTTTCTTCTGCTGCTAATCCTGGCATCCTATATTGTAATTCCCATCTTTTTAATCCTGCTGTTGCTGCGTTACAGAATCAGCATCAGGGAACCAAAAGGGGAAGTAGTGGATATTTCATCAGTAGTGCAGAATGTAACAGGCAGAAACACGGATAGTTGTCAGAATGTACAGAACGAGCGACAGGATATAGTTGTAAGCGCCGAAGAGCCAAAAAACGACTTTAATGAAACGACTATTGAATAGTCAGACAGGTTTTTGAGCAACACATTCCATGGAGGATAATATGGCTGAAAAAATACTGATAGTTGAGGATGACAGTCGAATAGCGAGGTTTCTTGAACTTGAGCTTAAACACGAAGGCTACGAGGTGGAAATTGCTTCCGATGGCAGAAGCGGCCTTGAAAAAGCTTTAAATGACAATATCGATCTCGTGATTCTTGATCTGATGCTTCCTCTGCTAAGCGGTATTGAGGTTTTGCGGCGTATCAGGAAATCATCGGACATACCCGTTATTATGCTTACCGCGAAAGATGATGTATCGGACAAGGTGGTGGGTCTTGACAGCGGTGCCGATGACTACGTCACAAAACCTTTCGCCATAGAAGAACTTCTTGCAAGAATACGTGTTGCCCTGAAAAGGAAGAACAATGCAGTTAAAAAGGACAGCGATATCCTGAGAGCGGGAGATCTTGTCCTGAATAAAACAAGGCATACCGTTACATATAAAGATGAAGTAATTCCCTTGTCCAAAAAGGAGTATGACCTGCTGGAATACATGATGGAGAACAGGGGAATTGTTCTTACCCGCGAACAGTTAATCGAGAAGGTGTGGGGATATGATTACTACGGTGATACAAATGTAACAGATGTATACATAAGATACCTAAGAGCCAAAATAGACCAGAAGTACAATCTTTCATATATCAAGACCGTACGCGGAGTGGGGTATATTTTTGAATACAGCGGTTAAAACAAGAAAAATAATACGGAATAAAAAAGTATCATCATCGTCAGCGAAACCGGAGCAGAAAAAAAACGAAAACCCGGGTTCGAAAAATGGAGGAAGAAAAGCCGCAGCAAGAAAAAACACGGAGAAAACGGGTTTTTCAATGAGTCGCCGTATTTCTGTTTCCTATACGCACATGCTCATTGATACTTTTTTATCCTGTCTTATTTTAATTCTTATAGTGTATATAGCCTATAACCTTGTTGCTTTAGGCATAGATGCGAAAGAAATTACGGACAGTCTTATGATGTCGGATGATTTATCGGAAGTCCTGCTTGATATAGCCCTTCAGAAAGATACCGAGATAGCCCTTTTCGATTCAACCGGCGAGACGTTGGTCAATACCTTCAGGGATTTTTCCAGGCCTCATTCGCGGGTTCCAATATGGTTTTACAGCAGGGACGGTTCGGTTTTCATTATGATCAAATCGTATATCAGTCTTTCCGGCCGGATTTATGAAATGAACATTTTCAGAAATATAACCGGAACTCTTGTGGAAATGCTGGTCATTTTCGGTTTTTCTGCCGTTCTGTACTGTATTGTAACGATTATGCTTTTCTTCAGGGGCAAATCCATTACAAGAAACGTACTGAACCCGATTGCAGAAATGACAAGGATGACAAGGGAAATAACAGCCCAGAACCTGAACCTCAGGCTTAATGTCACGAATGCAAAGGACGAGCTGAAAGAGCTTGTAGTCACTTTCAATGAAATGATGGACAGGATTGAAACCGCATACAACAAGCAGAACCAGTTTGTATCCGATGCCTCACACGAGCTCAGGACACCCATTTCTGTAATACAGGGATACACGCGGATGCTTGAGAGATGGGGGAAGGATGACCCCGAGGTATTGGCTGAGGCTATTGAAGCAATCGGAAAAGAGACCGACAACATGAAGGAGCTCGTAGAGAAACTTCTGTTTATTGCAAGAAATGACAAGGACACACTGGCGTTAAATAAGGAAAAGTTTTCTCTCAGCGATATGATGGAGGAACTTATCAAGGAGACCCGTATGGTTAACAGGCAGCATATAATTGAAGATTCAATCGAGAAAGACATAGAAATTATCGGTGACAGGAACCTGATAAAGCAGGCCATGCGGATTTTCACGGACAATGCTCAGAAATACACCGAGCCGGGGAAAAAGATTGAAATAGGTCTGAAAAAGGAAGAAAACCGGGCAATCATGTCTGTAAAGGACTCGGGATGCGGTATAGACAGCAAGGATATCCATAATATTTTCGACAGGTTTTACCGCGCCGATCAATCAAGGGACAGAAACAAGGGCGGCCATGGGCTCGGCCTTTCAATAGCAAGGATAATAATACTGAGGCATGGCGGGAAAATCCATGTAAAGAGCAAATTGGGAGAAGGAAGCACTTTTTCTGTCATACTGACCATTGATCAGGATGTTCAGAAAGGCATATCAGAAGATCAGGATAATTCATGAAAGATGACACATATCCGTCAATTCCGTGCAATGATATGATCAAAGAGGCATATCTTTAATGCAGCTTCATTTCTTTAGTACTGCAAATTTTTTGCGTGAATTGTATAAAATTTTGCGTGAACGGATAAAATAGCCGTTTATGCCAAAAATCCGTATGTTTATGCCAAAAATATTGACATCAGTTTACAGTTTTTATAAGATCTATGTTAAATTATCAAAGATGGTGTATAAAGTGAATAGTAATGTACTGAAAGAAGAATTGTCACAATATAGAAGATATGATAAGTACAAATACCGTAAACATGAGTGGCTTCTTTATGCTGCCATCGGAGCTGTAACAATGGCGGTCACAGCCTGGGTGTTTTATAAAAACACAGCTTTTGTATTAATCTGTTCTGCAGCAGGCCTTTTTTATCCGGTAATCAAGAAAAAACAGCTTGTTGAGAAGCGGCGGAATGTATTAAGGCTTCAGTTCAAAGACCTGCTGTATTACGTAGGGGCATCGCTGTCTGCCGGTAAATCTGTGGAACAGGCGTTTGTGCAGGCGCATAAAACGCTGGAAAACCTGTACCCGGGTGAGAACTCCGATATTGTAAACGAAACAGGCCTGATTATAAAAAGGCTGCAGATGAATGAAAATATTGAGTCAATACTGAAGGATTTTGCCGAACGTTCTGGAATTGAGGAGATACAGCATTTTGCAGATGTTTTTTCGGTTTCCAAGAGGACAGGCGGAAACCTGGTGGAAATAATCAGGACAACCACGAGGATGATTAGCGAGCGTATCGAAATCAAGCAGGAGATTGAAACAAGCCTTGCGGCAAAAAGGCAGGAGCAGCGGATTCTTTCCCTGTCGTCTGTTGCAATGGTTCTCTTTATCTCAATAATGAGCGGCGAGTTTATGGAACCAATGTATACCACTGCAGCAGGACGGGCTATAATGACCTTTTCGCTGATACTGATGGGCAGCGGCGTTATTATTTCAAACAGGATGATGAATATTAGGTTTTAAGGCAGGAGAATGGCTTGAATATCGTTTATTTCATAATAATGGCAGTTATCGCTGTATTTTATACTGTTGCAAACCGGAATGTAAAGGAATTTTACCTGGAGGAACTGAAGGTGCTCGATAAAAAAGAATACAGTTACAAGGATTTGCTGGCTTTTGGCATGTGGCTTTATGATCGGCTGAACATTCCGGCTTCAGGTTCTTATTACGTATTTCTGTATCAGCGTATTGTTATGGTTTATGGAACAAGATATGCCGGTTTCTTTATGCAGGTACACTGGGCTGAGAAGTTTCTGTATTTTTTCCTGGGGACGATTGTCGCTTCCTTCCTGGGGGCTGTTTCAAATTCAGGTGTTGCGTTCCTGGCTGTAATTCCTGCTGCGGGTATCCTGCTGTTCTTCCTCGCGGACAGAAATCTTGACGACAGGGCTAACAAAAGAAAGCTACAGTTCATGATAGATTTTCCCGCTTTCGTCAGTAAACTTGCACTGCTTATGAATGCCGGGATGCACCTTCGTCAGGCTTTGGTGAAGATTTATAACGACGCGGACAAGAGCAGGCCTTTATACGAGGAACTGGGCATAGTCCTGCAGGACATGGAGTCGGGTATCAGTGAAAGCCAGGCCTGGCAGGAATTCTCTGAAAGATGCAAGATTAAGGAAATAACATCCTTTGCCAGCATGATAGTGCAAAACTCCAGGATTGGAGGCAGTCAAATGGTCAATGAACTGAAAAGGATGTCCCACGAGACCTGGGAAATGAGAAAACATGCAGTAAAGCAAATGGGTGAGACGGCTTCGGCAAAACTTGTATTCCCGATGATGCTTATGCTGATAGCCATCCTGGTAATTGCCATATCGCCGGCTGTAATCCGGTTATCTTTTAAATGAACAAGGTTTTTCGGAGGGTCGAAAATGAAAAAGATTATAAGAAAGCTGATTTCAGATCAAAAAGGCATCAATACGGTTGAAGTTGTCGTACTGGTGGCAATTGCCTTAGGGCTGGCCCTGATTTTCAGGGAACAGATATTTAACTTTGTCCGCAGCTTATTGGGTCAAACTCTCGATCCGGGTATGTATTCCCCGGTAACACCCACACCCGGGCCATGATGCCATGAGAAGGAAACCCGGTTTTGCAGTTCATTCTGCAATAAAGAATACCGCCGGTGCTGCCACCGTTGAGTATGCCATTGTGTTTCCTGTGGTCATTATATGCATTCTGATACTTGTATACCTTGGGATGCTGTACTATCAGCAGTGCCTGATGCAGGCGGCAGTCAGCGGGTATGTTCAGAATCTGGCTTTTTTGTGGGGATATGAACCTGATGTAACAGATCCCAGGGAAGGCGTTACAAGCAGGAATGCATATGTCAGTGAAGGTATGTACTGGCATATTTACACCGACGTAAGGAAAAGGGGAGAAAAAGCCGTCCGGGATTTACAGGATGAGCTGATGTCAAAAAGCATTATCAAACCGGAAGATAATTTTGAAATTGAAGTAAATTACAGGAACCTGCTGCTCAGCAAAAAAGTCGGCATCAGGGCGAAAGCTGCATATCCTTTGCCCTTCAAAGGATTCTTCAATCGTATTGATTTGTCGGGTTATTGCTTAATTGAGGCATACAGCGAAACCACAGTAAACGATCCGCAGGATTTTATGCAGAATGTAGACTATCTGCTTCAGATATATGAAGAGTCAGGAGCAAAGGAATGGGTGGAGGAAAGATGCAAGCCATTGGTAAATGCCCTTCAGGATATCAAAGGTTATTTCAAATAGGTTAAAAAAGGGTTTGGTTATGAGGTTGCGAGGCAGTGTTACAGTTTTTATCAGTATTATACTGTCGGCTTTAATAGCCTTTTCCGGGGTTGTAGTGGATTTGTCCAGGTTTCGGGCCGGGGAAAGACATGCCCGCGCTGCTGTACAGTTATCGGTTCATTCAGCGCTTACCCGGTATTTTGCACCGCTGAAAGAGAATTACGGGCTCTGGGCGACGGCATACAATGAAGAAGAGCTTGAAGAGCTGATATATGAGCTTACAGAAAAAAACCTGGGCGTTGAAAACGCATTTATACCAGGGGTAACAGACCTTTTCGGCTTTTCGGTTGACAGTGTAAAGGTATACCCGGTGCTTAACCTTGCTGATGAACAGGCTCTTGAAAAGGAAATTACTCATTTTATGAAGTACCGTGCGCCGGTAAACACGATAGGAAATTTCCTTGGGAAACTTAAGGCCCTTAATATGTTTATGGCCCAGTCCGGTCTTTTGAACAAACGAATGGATCTTGAAGACAAAATGCAGAAAATTCGCGAGGATCAGGTTTATTTAAGTCTGCTTCTGGCCGAAAGAGTTCCACTTTTTTTAAATAATAATAAACCAATGAAGGATATTGATGATAACCTGCGTACGATGTCTTCACTGATCGATGAAATCCACGGCATGGAAAAATCAAACCGGGAGCTTGACAAAACATGGCGTGAGTTGCCTTCGCTTATTGAAAAAATATCAGAAGCAAGAAGCAGGATAGACGAGATTAACAACCAGATTTCCGGACTTAAGGAAGAAAAAGCTCCTCTATTGAAGGACTATGACCGGGTTGAAGGCAGCATCAGGGACTGCGACAGGGAAAAGGTAAAAATAAACAGGGAGATTTCAGAGCTTCAGAAAAAAATAGAAAAGGAAAAGGTCAGGAAAGATCCTGACGAGAATGCGATAAAGTCATACGAACAAAGGATTAATGAACTCAGAGGAACTCTTGAAGACCTGGACAGGAAAATCTCCTCACTGCAAGATGAACGGGATAAGACATGGAAAAAGATACAGGATATCAATGACAAAATTGACGACAGGGAAAGCGAGATACGGTCTGTCAAGGCATCAATTGAGGAAGACGAATGGCAACTGAGATCAAAGACCGAAAAATGCGCGGGGATACTTGAAGAAATCAAAACCAGGGCTGAAACAGTAAAGGGGAAAATGACCGGAATCAGGGAAATTACCGCCAAATTCATCAAGTATCACGAAGAAGCAGGTAAACTGGTTTCGGGTATTCTGAATCAGCGTGAAGAGATTCTGCGGCTGACAGAAGACATAAACTCGGATATAAAGGAGCAATCCGAAAAATCGGACAATGCTTTTCTGGTCAAGATAAAAGCTGACATGAGGAAACTGGAGATTTCTGTATCGCCTGAAGTGTTAAACTCAATAAAATCGGTTACAGACAAGAACCTGGAATATCTGAATGAGTTGTATTCCGTTGCCGGTACTTCGGTAAATAAGGCTGATGAAATAATAAAGGATCTTCAGAAATTTATAGCCGAGACCAGGAAACTGTACGACAATCTGAATTATTTTGAAAGAAAGGATTTTGGCACCATACTGGAGAAGGAGTTCAGGAATGTAAATGACATGGTTTTCCAGACCGTTTCTGTGTACAAAACAGCTTCCTATGAACTGGAACCGAATGTAAGCCAAAAAGAAAAAAATGAATTCAACAGATGGTGCAACAAGGTCTTTAAGGAGGAAAACGAAACAGACAGCAAGGATAAGGGCTATGAGAAAAAACTTCGCAGCAATATTAAGGATGCTGACGAAAAAGGGAAGAAAGAGAATGAGAAAACCTTTAACGGGAAAGACAGTAAAATGACCGATAAGGAACTGGAAGAACTGTTTGAAACCCTTCCTTCAAAACGAAACGGGGAGAGTGATTCCCTGCTCCATGGGGAGGAAAGGAATGCAGAACCTGAAGAAAACTACAAAAGGTCTTTAAACAATAACGGCAATATGGCAAAAGAAATAGGCGGTGCCTTGTCACGTGCCGGTGAATCCCTGTTAAAGTCATTGTATGTTAATGAATATATTGTTTGTGCTTTTAAAAATTCCAATATCGACAAGGTATCGACGCCAAGGATAAACATTCATGGAGGCCCGGCAAAAACATTTTTTGAGAAAGCCGAGGTTGAATATATTATTTTCGGAAGAAAAAAGGAGAAAGCAAACGCGGACCTTGCACAGGTATCCATTTTCGGAATAAGAATGGGGCTTAACCTTATACATGTTTACATGGATCCGCAGAAAGTCAAAACCGCATATACTGCGGCGGTATCAATTTCAGGGTGGACAGGCTTCGGCGTGCCTATTGTAAAGAATCTTATCCTTTTTGGCTGGGCTGCGGGTGAATCCTATCTTGATGTAAAGGATATCAATAACGGCAAGGAAGTACCTGTGTATAAAACCGAGAACACCTGGAGGTTAAGCCTGAAATCGCTATTTTCAGGCATAGCCGGAGAGTTTCTCGAGGATTCATCCAAATGGCTGAAGGAGCAAAAGGATGAGCTGATTGACAAGGCAGATGATGCGGTGAAATCATTAATCCGTGAAATAGTTTCCGGTGCTGTTCATGAGGCTTTTCTGCCGCTTGAGCAGGCAATAACCGAAGCGGGGAGCGAAACAGATTCTGCAGATGAAATAAAACCTGTTGATCCCGGGAGGTTAAATGAAATAAATGATATGGAAGATCTTAAAGCATGGCTGAAGGAGATCTGTGACAGCCAGTACAAATCAATAAGGAACAGCGCCCTGAACTGGACAAAAAACCAGCTTGAAGATTATAAGAAGAAAATATCAAAAGAGATTATTGATTTATTTGTCAACAGCCCGGCGTATAAAAAACTGTTTTCCTCGTTGAAAGAAAGCCTGAACAACATGATAGACACAGGTGTGAGCCAGCTCTCTGAAAGTTTGAAGGCGATAGGCAGCAAAATAGAGGATCAGGGTGTTCAGAATCAGCTGATTGGAACGGTCGTGTCCTTTGATTACACCGATTACCTGAGGCTTCTTCTTTTTGCGGTGCCTCAGAAAACCAAACTGCTAAGGGCTGCGGACCTGATGCAGCTAAATCTGAGAGAAACACTCGATAATCCTGATTTCATGATGTCCGAATACAATTCATTCATAATCGTTGAAGCGGACATATCAATGAAGGCCATATTTATCCCTTCGTTTCTGAGAGGAGAGCAAACAGGCAGGTTCAAAATAAGATGGGGGTATGGCTATTGAAAATCAGGCTTTATAAAAAAATACCGAAAGAAGAGGGAGGCAGAAAAAGCCTGTCAGGCAGTGTATCGGTTGAAGCTGCAATAGTTCTGCCGCTGGTTATGATATCGGTTATTTCGATACTGTCCGTTATTCGTATAATATCAACATACAGCAGAATACAGCATGCTTTGAACCAGGTGGCGACAGAGCTGTCCCAATACAGTTATATTTACGCAGTATCAGGGCTGAAACAGCACCATGACCAGGCTTTGGATGATATAAACAGGGCGGCGGAGGAATTGAAGTCACAAACTGCTGTAATAGAAACATTTTACAGGTCTGTTGAAAGCATATCGGGCAATATAGATGCCATTGGAAAAGGAGACGAAAATGTCGTTGAAAGTCTTCTGAATACTGTTTCTGAGATTGAAAACATCCAGGATTCCTCTGCTGAAATTGCTGAAATGGTCAACGAAAAAATACAGGACCCGATGCAGGAGGTTCAGCTGGTAGGTCTTGCCCTTTCAGATTCGCTTTTCCGAAAAGCAAAGACGGTTGTTTTCGGCACTGTTGCAAAAGGCATGATCAGGAATAACCTTTTGAAAGAGCTGAATTGTGATGCCGGCCAGCTGGAAAAACAACTGTGGATAAAAGGCGGGATTGAGCATATAGATTTTTCAGGTTCGGCATTTTTCGATGATAAGGAGACCATAGACATTATCGCGGAATATACGGTTAAGCCGCAGTTCTTTATTATTCCGGAAATAAAGCTCAGAAACAGGGTCACCGTACTGTCATGGACATGGGGTGTGGATCACGGCCTGTCCATAAATGATACGGGTGAAAATGAAAGCGTGTGGAACCTGGAAAAAGGAAAGAGTTCAACTTCCCAGCATCTTGCCAGGGGTAAAAAAATAGACAGGATGTTTGCGGCTGAGCTGAAAAAGGAGCTTGGTGAGCATGCCGAACTGACTCCGGATAATTTTAAAACCATCGATTTAATTGAGTATGCTCATAACGGCAAGGACGGATCATTGGTAATGATTTTTTCACTGAACCCGTTTATGGTAACTTACAACAGTAAGAGTGCAGTTGTGGGGGCCATTAGAAAAAACCTCAACGAACTATCCACTTTCCAAAGATACGAAGTCAAGGACTATATCATTGATGTATCACTGTTATCGGGCAGATACAAGAGGATGGCTTATATTGTTGTTCCGGAAAACAAGGAGCTTCCTGAAGCCTATGTTCAGGCTTTTGAGGAATGCAGGAAAACGGCAGGCAGAATGGGTATTGAGCTCATTCAGGTTCAAAGATACGGTGAGTATGATCGCGGTGATGAGGATGAACAGAATAATGAAAAAGAAAGCAGTTAAGTTTTTTGATACGGCTGTTCCGGTAATATTATTAATTCTGTATTTGCTGTCGGTATTCTTTCTTCCGGGAATTGAAAAAGAAGTGCGAAAGATATCCATAACAGCAGTTCTCCTGGTATCTTCCTTTTTTGATATCAGGGATCGGGAAATCCCGCTGTTAGCATGTATTTCGGTATCAGGCATCAGTATAATTCATGCCATATTCGTTTCATTCAGCCTTTTTTCATGGATTGTCAGTTTTGTGCTGCTTTCAGTGTTTCTGGTCCTGTATTCTATAAACAAAAATAACATAGGTTTGGGAGATATATTCATTGTTTCGTTGTGCGTTCAGTCTCTTTTGCCTGAGGATGCTTTCAGGTTTTTGTTCCTGACATTTGCATTGTCTTCTTTGGCGGGGCTTATCAAATGTATCAGGGCCAAAAGCATGAAAAACGTTGCAATACCACTGTCACCGTGCATAGCAGCTGCTTTTATAATACTATTGCCGTGAAAGGTGATATTATGAAAAACATATATGACTTTCAGGCGACATATGCCGGTTATGGAGGAAAGAGCTACATATCATTTTCTGTTCCGGCTCAAGAAGAGATTATAGAATACCAGGCCGAAATGCTGGCAAAAAACCGGATTGACTTTTTGCTGCCGTTGTCTGTTCAAAGGCTGAACAACGACTGGAAGCTGTCATTCGAAATAACATCGAAAATACCGTTGGCAAAGGTGCTGGAGAGAAAGAGCCTGAAGTGCGAAGAATTTGAGTATATCATAAAACAGATTGGAAATATCACTGCAAAACTGAGGGATTATCTGCTGGATGTTTCATCCGTGGTTTTTGATAAGTCGTATATTTACTGCGATCCCGGCGACTTGTCATTGTATTTCATGTATTTTCCCGTAAATAACTGCGGTTTTGATTCAAATACCCTGAGGGATTTCCTTCACAGGCTGATTTTTGAAGATATCCGGCTGCTTGATGATTCATCTGGAAGCCTTCTGAAAAGACTATTGGATGTTCTTAAGTCCGAAACGTTTACTCCTGATCAGCTTTTAAACTGCATAAACCAAAAGCTGCCGGAAAAACGGCATTGTACAAACGAGCAGGCTGCGAATGAAGGCGGTGCTACGGAAGAACCACAAAAAGACATCCTTGATAATTATAATGCTGTCGGCTCCGGGAAGTTTGCAGGGAAAGAGAAAAGAGACGCAATTCCAAGGCCCTGGGCCGGTTACAGTGAGAATAAGGTCAAAAAACCTGTAAGAAATCATAGGGTTTCAGGAATGAAGTATCCTTTAAAATCATATTTGATTACCGGTGCAGTTAATATATTCCTTCTTTGCGTATTGATTTGCATCCTGCTTTCAGGAATCAGTTCGGATATGACCAGCACTTTATCAGGGCTACTGCTTATTGGATTTGCATCAAACTATTTTGTAATTACAAGAATGTTTTCAAAGGATAAAAGAAAAACCGTCAATACGGAGCCTGAAAAACAGGTTAATGTTCCTTCTGGCAGACGCTTTGTCAATGAAGCCATAAAAGAGGATAAGGTTTTTCCAAAAAGAAAACCTTTGCATATGGAAAATGAGGTGAAAGGAAACGGGACGTCCGGTTTTGAAAGTGTCAACCGACATGAAAAAGCAAAACCTGCCGGGTTTGAATTATCATCCAATGATACAGCGGTCGGCGTGGCTTTTACGCAGGGAAACAGGCATATGCCAGGCAGCCGGATGGTTATCCAGGATAAAACCATAGTGCTGGGGTTTGCATCGGTGAATGAGCCGTTTCTGCAGAGCCACTCATGCCCTTCCGAGAAAATTAAATTAACAAAGGATTCAACACTGTTTGGAAGGCTTTCTGACAGCGTGGATTATGCAATACGGAACATGGCTGTCGGTAAGATTCATGCAGAGATTGTAAAAAAGGAAGACGGGTACTATGTTATCGATTTAAACTCGGTAAACGGTACATATGTCAACAATGAAAGGGTAACGTGCAACACCGAGGTGAAACTGAAGAACGGAGATATTGTGACGTTTGCCAACGAGTCATATACATTTGTTGTTTAGTATACTGCTCCTTATATACCCTCAGGTTTTATTATTTTAGTTTTTTATTGTATAATGAAAACAATTGATATCAGACAAATATCGATTGTTTTATTTTTTAGCTTTCCGGGGGTTTTGCGATGAAAAGGTTTTTCACATTAATACTGTTGCTTTTGATTTTTTCTGTTACTTTTGCACAGGCAGCTGACGATGAAGCATACCCGGTACGTGCGAAAGTTGTTGAACTTTTGGAGGATACCGGAAATGAAGTTAATACACCTGCAGAAGGTTATTATTATGAAAGCCAGTTTGTCAGGGTTCAGATACTTGAAGGAGAACATAAGGGGAAAACAGTGGTGGCAGAACACAGTACCACCGCATACTTTACCGATTATGAAACCTATCGGCTGAAAAAGGGAGATCGGGTTTTTATTACATACTATTTGGATGAGAACGGCGAACCGGTTGATGTTTATGTGACAGACCTTGTAAGAGAAGGTTATCTGTTGTTCCTGGCGGCGCTGTTTGTGTTTCTGATCCTGGTACTGGGCAGAGGCCAAGGGGTTAAAACGATTATCACGCTGCTTATAACCGTGTTTATTGTTGTAAAGGTGCTGATACCGCTGATTCTGAAAGGATTTCCGCCGTTATTGACGTCGGTTGTTTTATGCAGTGTTGTTATTTTAATAAGTTTCATTATTATTACCGGCTGGAACAGGAAAAGCCTTGCTGCGGCGCTTGGAACGGTTTCAGGGGTAATTGTTGCCGGAACACTGGCCCTTGTTTTGGGTTCGTCAGCCAGGCTTACCGGGCTTGCCCAGGAGGAAACGCTGATGCTAATAAACATCCCGCAGGAAATCAGGTTCAACTACCAGGGACTTTTATTCTCAGGAATTATTATAGGAGCCATGGGTGCGGTAATGGATGTGGGTATGTCCATTGCGTCGGCATTATACGAAATTAAAAGCACAAATCCGGAGATCGGGTTTCAGCAGCTGGTTTCCTCAGGTCTGAATGTGGGCAGGGACGTAATGGGAACAATGACGAATACGCTTATTCTTGCGTATGCCGGCGGTGCACTGAGTTTAATTCTGCTTTTTGCGGCATACGAAGTTCCGCTGGCACAAATTATTAACGGTGACTACATGGCTTCGGAGATAGTACGTGCGCTGGCAGGCAGTATCGGCCTGGTTATGACGATACCCATTACAACTTTTATTTCGGCCAGGCTGTATACATCGTAAGCTTGTTTACGGCTATCTTTTCGGTATACCGGTATTGATTTTTTTCAAACTGCATTTTATTATTTAATAAAAGACGAAACAGGAGAATATTATGGCAATATTAAAAGGTCATAAATCAATAGATTTTTCAAAAATACCCAGGCATGTAGCCATTATTCTTGACGGAAACGGCAGATGGGCGGAAAAACGCGGACTGCCAAGAAGTGCAGGGCACCGGGAAGGAGCAAAGGCTGTTAAGAGAACCATCGAACTGGCATATGATTTGGGCATCCGCTACCTTACTTTTTTTGCTTTTTCAAGTGAAAACTGGTCAAGACCAAAGGAAGAGGTAGATGAGCTGATGAAGCTGTACCTCGATTATCTTAAAAGTGCTGAGAATGAAACCAACGACAAAAATGTAAGAGTAAAGATAATCGGAAGCAGAAAAGGGTTATCAAAAGAACTTGTTGACCAGATTGACAAGATTGAAAAAAACACGCTTGACAAGGATAAAATGACCTTACTGATTGCGCTGAATTATGGCGGACGCCAGGATATACTCCAGGCTGTAAGGAGAATAGTGGATGATGTGGAGAAGGGCGTATTGGACAAGGACAGCATTACAGAGAAAGACATTCAGAACAGGCTGTATACCGAAGACATACCCGATCCCGATTTATTGATACGAACAAGCGGTGAAATGAGAATAAGCAATTTCCTGATCTGGCAGTGTTCGTACACCGAGTTTTATTTTACCGATGTTCTCTGGCCCGATTTTAAAGATAAACATTTTAAGGAAGCAATACTTGAATATCAGAAAAGAAACAGGCGATTCGGCAGCCTCGGCAGGTAATACCGCCTGTTTTTCTGGTTCGGTGCAGTCCTTTGGAAAGTGGCGGTGATTTTTTGAAAACAAGGATTATAAGTGGTTTGGTTGCCTCGGTTATTCTTTTCCTGGTTATGCAACTGCCGCCTTATATAGTGGGAGTAGCTGTTTTTGCCGTTTCGATGGTTGCATTGTATGAATTCTATCAATGTGTCAGAAAGGTGAATTTCAATCCGATTCGGTCTATAGGTTTTTCCACATGTACCGTTTTTTTTATGTATCTGATAACACGGGCATATGTGGATGAAGTGAAAGGCACTTTCCTGAAGGACCTGTACCATACCGTTTTCCGGCAGGATTTTGTATACCTGTTTGTTTACCTGGTAATTGTCTGGTTGCTTCTTCAGCTTGTTTTCAAGCCCAGACAGTTTGCCTTGAAAGATGTGGCGGTTACACTGCTTGGAATGGCATATATTCCTTTTCTGCTATCCTTTATTTTTATGGTCAGACTGATGGAAAACGGGTATGAATTATCCTGGCTGCTAATAATAGGGACCTTTTCAACAGATATTTTCGCTTATTTCATAGGAAAGTTCTTCGGAAAGAAGAAACTGCTGCCAGAAATAAGCCCTAATAAAACCGTTGCAGGATGCATAGGAGGAATTGCGGGCAGTATTGTCTGCACAGCTCTTTTCGGTGTTATATACATAAACGGGTACTCAGGTTTGCATCTTAACATTCTGCATTACCTAATCATGGGTATACTGTGTGGAACGGTTTCTCAGCTGGGTGACTGGGCAGCTTCTGCAATAAAAAGGAATGTGGGAATAAAAGATTTCGGGCATATTATGCCTGGGCACGGAGGACTCCTTGACAGAATAGACAGCTTGATTTTTGTTGCACCTATAGTATACTTTTACATCAGGTTCGTTATAATATAAATCCTGGAGTTATGCATATGACAAGAAATTTGGTTATTTTGGGTTCAACAGGTTCAATAGGAACACAGGCCCTTGAAGTTTGCGACAACATCGGTGTCCGGATTTTGGGCCTTTCTGCAGCAGGGAATATAGATAAACTTGAAAATCAGGCAAGGAAATATAAACCCGTCATTGTATCGGTAATGGATGCCGAATGCGGAAAAAAGCTTAAATTCCGTTTAAAGGACACAGGAATAAAAGTTGTCTGGGGCATCGAAGGAATGACCGAGCTTGTAACAATTCCGGAAGCTGATACCGTACTTACTTCGGTCGTCGGTATTGCAGGACTGATACCCACAATTAAAGCCATTGAGGCAGGTAAGAATATTGCCCTTGCGAACAAGGAAACCCTTGTAACTGCAGGAGAACTGGTAATGGAAGCTGCTGAAAGGAATAATGTAAGCATACTGCCTGTCGACAGCGAACACATGGCCATTTTCCAGTGCCTTGCGGGAAACAGGACTGAAGATGTTGAGAAACTGATTCTGACAGCTTCAGGCGGGCCATTTCGCGGTTATACCCTGGAAATGCTTGAAGAGGTTACGTTGGAGCAGGCATTAAACCATCCAAACTGGTCAATGGGGAAAAAGATAACAGTTGATTCCGCAACTATGATGAACAAGGGATTTGAGGTCATGGAAGCAAGGTGGCTGTTTGGCATTGACATTTCAAAAATTGAAGTCATGGTTCATCCCCAAAGCATTATTCATTCAATGGTAGCCTATAATGACGGTTCGGTAATAGCGCAGCTTGGTGCTTCAGATATGCGAATTCCCATTCAGTTGTCGCTGACATGGCCGGAACGCCGTGTCAACTGTTTTGACAGGGTTGATTTCAGTGAAATTGGTTCGCTTACCTTTGAAAAGCCCGATTTAAAGGTATTCAGGTGTCTTGATCTGGCAATCCGTGCAGCCCGAACGGGAGGAAGCATGCCCGTTGTATTGAATGCTGCGAACGAGGTTGCCGTATCATTGTTTATAAAACAGAAAATTTCATTCAAAGCCATTACGGAATTGATTGAAGAAGTTTTGGAAAAACACAGGGTGCATACCAAACCTTCACTTAATGATATAATAGAAATAGATCGTTCAGCCCGTGAGGAGACTTTGAATATATATGAAAGAGAATATGGCGGAAGGAAAACGGTTTTATAAAAATATAACAGGAAAGCAGGTATCGGTATGAATATTTTCGTAGCATTGGTTGCGTTGAGTTTTTTAATACTTGTACATGAACTGGGACATTTCCTGGCAGCCAGGTGGTCAGGCGTCAAAGTCCTTGAGTTTTCAATTTTCATGGGTCCCAAGATTTTTTCATGGGGAAAGGGAGAAACAAAGTATTCCATACGTGCAATACCGATGGGCGGATTCGTGAAACTGGAAGGAATGGAAGAAAACTCGGACGATTTACGTGCATTCAACAATAAACCTGCACGTATACGGGCACTGGTTATTTTGGCAGGTTCTGCAATGAACATTATTATAGCCATTCTTATTATTACACTTATTTCTTCTTCCATGGGTTTCAATACCAGGGTTGTGGCCGAAATGAGCGAATCCTCTCCATTAAAAGAGGCAGGAATAATGCCTGGTGACGAGATTGTATCCTACGACGGAAAGCATATTTTCCAACCGAGTGATCTGTTCATGTTTTTGTATGTATCAACAGGAGAACCCGTTGAAATAGCATACCGCCGTGAAGGTGTAAGGGGATTGCAGCGTACAATGGTTACTCCAAAAGAGATACCTCCTGTATACATGATCGGCATTACCGTAGGTACGACTGACGGCACCGCGAATAATGTGGTAGGGGAGGTTCAAAAAGGATCACCTGCAGATAAAGCAGGGATCATGCCTGGAGATGTGATAGTCAGGGTGGATGATGTCCTGGTAACGGAAAGAAAGGACCTTGTCAACTATCTCCAGAAGACAAAGGATAAACCCGTAAAAATTACTGTTTACAGGGACGGAGAACTGGTTAACATCGAAGGTGTAGTACCGCAGCCAAGCCAGACATATTTTGACCTTGGAGTACAGTTTGAGTACAGGAAAGGCAATATCATAAGTTCGCTGGGAAGCAGTGTAAACTATTCAATATCCACTATAAGGAATGTTTACTATTCCATTGTCTGGCTGATTACCGGAAAAGCAAGTTTCAGGGAAGTGTCAGGGCCTGTAGGCATTGTTTCGTATATAGGTGAAGTTGTTGAAATGGGAAGGGGACTTTCGGAAAAACTGCTTAACCTGCTCCAGATTACCGCATTTTTAAGCCTGAACCTTGGAGTAATGAATATGATTCCGTTCCCTGCACTTGATGGCGGCAAACTGGTTTTAATTATTATAGAAAAAATTCGCAGAAAACCCATTGCCCCGGAAAAAGAAGCGTGGATTTCACTGGTAGGATTTGTAATGCTGATAGCGCTTTTGATTGCCACGCTATTCAATGATATACCAAAAGTTTTCAGAGGTTATTAGTTATGGACTGGTTAACCGAAAGGAAAAAAACACTGAAAGTCCGTGTCGGAAATGTATATATAGGCGGGGATGCTCCTGTTTCCATTCAGTCCATGACGAACACAAAAACATCGGATGTGAAGGCAACTGTCGGGCAGATTAAAGAGCTTGAAAAAGCGGGCTGTGACATTGTTCGTGTCGCAGTACGCGATATGCAGTCTGCACTGGCAATGGAAGAAATAAAAAGGGAAGTGTCCATTCCGGTTGTAGCCGATATTCACTTCGATTACCGTCTTGCGATAACAGCAATGGAAAAAGGGGCTGACAAGGTAAGAATCAATCCCGGGAATATCGGTTCGGAAGACAGGGTAAGGAGCGTAGTGAGCTGTGCAGCGGAACGCGGGATACCTATTCGTATAGGTGTAAACTCAGGTTCCCTGGAGAAGGAATTTTTGGACAAATATGGCGGGATTACGCCCGAAGCTCTTGTAGAGAGTGCGCTGAAACATGTGTCTGTTCTGGAAAGGCTGAATTTTTACGATATTGTGATATCATTGAAGTCATCAAACGTTCCCCTGATGATAGCCGCTTACAGGCTTATGTCTGAAAAGGTGTCTTATCCGCTGCATATCGGTGTAACCGAAGCCGGAACAGTATATTACGGAACGGTAAAATCAGCCGTTGGAATAGGCGCCCTGCTTGCGAACGGAATAGGAGATACGATACGCGTATCGCTGACAGGGAGTCCTACGGAAGAAATAAAAGCAGGCAAGGCAATATTAAAATCCCTTGGTTTATACAACCGTGGAGCAGAGCTGATTTCATGCCCGACCTGCGGCCGTACCGATATAAACCTTATAGCAATTGCGGAGCAGGTTGAAAAGGCACTGGAAAATGTAGACAAGCATGTAAAAGTGGCTGTAATGGGCTGTGCAGTGAACGGCCCGGGAGAAGCAAGGGAAGCAGATATAGGAATAGCAGGCGGCGACGGTTGTGCCCTGCTGTTTAAAAAAGGAAAGATCATCAGGAAAATACCAGAAGACAGGCTTGTTGAAGAGTTATTGAGCGAGATAGAGAAACTGTGATGTTAGCACTCTGTTGTTGTGAGTGCTAAAAAAGTATTGACATTGTAAGATTATATGTCTATGATATTGATAGTGTAAACATAAGGCAGATAAAAACTGCGTCATAACTTTTTCATTCAGGCAATAAGTTATCTTGTTGCTTTTTTATTGCAACTTTCAGGAAATTATTAAACGGGAGGGTATTGTATGATACAGGAAAAAGGCAGTATTTCCATTACTACTGAAAACATATTTCCTATAATTAAGAAATGGCTGTATTCCGAAAAGGACATTTTTATAAGGGAACTTGTTTCAAATTCCGCCGATGCAATCAGCAAGCTCAAAAAACTCCAGTCAATAGGTGAAGCGCCTGCAACAGGACAGGAGGAGTTCCGGATAACCGTATCGGTCAGCAAAAAGGCAAAAACCATCAAGGTTATTGATAACGGAATTGGAATGACCGACGAAGAGGTAAAGAAGTACATTAACCAGATAGCCTTTTCAGGGGCCAGGGATTTTCTTGAGAAATACAGGGATAAAACAGATGATCAGCATATTATAGGGCATTTTGGCCTGGGATTTTATTCTGCTTTTATGGTTGCTGATAAAGTCCAGATCGATACGTTATCATACCAGGAAGGAGCCCAGGCTGTCCGATGGATCAGCAGCGGAGATACGGAATACGAAATGACCGGCTCGGACAGGGATAAAACCGGAACCACGGTTACTCTTTATATGGCTGACGACAGTATTGAATACACAGATTACTATAAAATGCATGAGATACTGAAGAAGTATTTCTCTTTCCTTCCGTATGAGCTTTATTTAATTGATGAGGATAAAGAAGACAAGGATAAAAAAGAAAAATCAGAGCCGATAAACAATCCCAACCCGTTATGGAAGAAGAATCCGAAAGACTGTACAGATGAAGAGTATAAGGAGTTTTACAGGGAAACGTTTTTGGACCTCAAGGATCCGCTGTTCTGGATTCACATCAATATGGAGTATCCTTTCAGAATGCAGGGAATTATTTACTTCCCGAAGCTGAAGCATGAGTTCGAAACCATGGAAGGAAAGATCAAGTTATACTACAACCAGGTTTTTGTGGCAGATAACATTAAGGAAGTAATACCCGAATTCCTGCTGATGCTCAAAGGTATGCTGGATTGCCCAGATCTTCCTCTGAACGTATCCCGTAGTTTCCTTCAGAATGAAGGTTATGTCCAGATGATTTCAAAACATATAACAAAAAAGATTGCAGACAAGCTTATACTTCTGCATAAAAAAGAGTATGAAAACTACACCAGGTACTGGGATGACATCAATCCCTTTGTCAAATACGGCTGTATGCGCGAAGAAAAGTTCTATGACAGGGTTAAGGATATTATCATATTCAAAACAATAAACAATGAATATGTTACGCTTAACGACTATCTTGAAAGGAACAGGGAAAAGCATGAGAATACGGTTTACTATGTGAATGACATGAACCAGCAGGCCCAATATATCAACATGTTCAGGAACAACCAGATGGAAGCCGTGGTACTGGATGCCCTGATCGATACCCATTTTATAAGTTTTCTTGAATCCAAAAACAGTAATATCAAGTTTTTGAGAATAGACTCGGATATTACATCGAACCTGAAGGACCAGTCAAAGGAAGAGGATGAAAAGGAAACCAAAGAACTGTCCGAAAAAATAGAGAAACTTTTTAAGGATACCCTGAACATTAAAGGCCTGAAGATACAGGTTGAGAAGCTGAAAACCGAAACAACGCCAGCCATCATTCTCCTGTCTGAACAGTCCAGAAGAATGCAGGATTTAAGCAGGCTATTTGCCGGAGGCGATGCAAAGAATATGTTTCCTGCTGAAGAAACCCTGGTTATCAACAGGAACAGTAAACTTGTAAAAGCTCTTGCAGAAAGCATTGATGATAACGAGAAGACAGAAGAACGCGAACTTTTGGTCAGGCAGATTTATGATATTGCCCTATTAGGCCATAAACCTCTTGAGCCTGATGCATTGTCTGCTTTTATAGAGCGAAGTATAAAACTGATGGAGAAAATAGTATAATTCATAAAGGGAGGGAGAACTCCCCTCTGGTAAGGAGATTATTATGGATAGACTTAAGCAGCAAATATCATTCGTTGTTGAAATCGACAAGCTCAAAAATATATACCGCCAGTCCTACCTGGCCGACGGAACAAGGCATGAAAACGATGCCGAACATTCCTGGCACCTTGCGATAATGGCGTATCTTCTTTCTGAGTATGCGGAAGAGAAGGTGGACATACTTAAGGTTATCAAAATGGTTCTTATGCATGATTTGGTTGAAATTGATGCCGGGGATACCTATTGCTACGATGAAAAGGCCAAGCAGGACAAAAGGGAAAGGGAAGAGAAATGCGCAAAGCGTTTGTTCGAAATGCTCCCAGAAGAACAGTGCAGGGAAATGTACGAGCTCTGGGAGGAATTCGAGCGAATGGAAACTGCCGAGGCAAAATATGCCGCTGCGCTGGACAGGCTGCAGCCCGTTCTTTTGAATTACTTTTCCGGGGGCAAGTCCTGGAAGGAGCATGGTATATACGTAGAGCAGGTCATTGAGAGAAACAGGAGAATAAAAGACAGTTCACCGAAACTATGGAGGTTTGTCGAAGGATTGCTTTACGATGCGGTGGATAAGGGATACCTGAAAGAAGGTTTCAGGAATTGACAGTATTTGAAGCCTGACAGGAATAACCCGAAACAAAGGGGAACAGGGGTGTTTTGCCGCTGGTTCCTCTCCTTTTTTTGAAGTTAACCCTGCAGCCGGGTTTTACAGTTTATTA
>LFRM01206599.1_pt1 | contig 112764 bp, 97 predicted proteins | sample 618341 | NCBI WGS metagenome assembly LFRM01 (sample SAMN03654438, study PRJNA283298) | anaerobic digester metagenome | isolation source: pool of bioreactors CSTR01a, CSTR02a, and CSTR03a thermophilic anaerobic... | place: Denmark: Kgs. Lyngby | collected 2014-05-21 | reverse complement strand
GGTCCCAAATTTCCCATGGAAGCTTTGAAAGCCCAGGCTATAATCGCCCGCACCGGAACCTTATGCTTAATTGAATATGAAAATGGAACCCGGGACAAGCACGGTACGGACGCCAGTGACGATCATACCGAATTCCAGGCGTACAATGAGGACTTAATTACCGATAAGATTGCCAAAGCGGTGGAGGAAACCCGGGGGCAGGTATTAACCATAGACGGCAAGTTTGTTTACGCCATGTTTCACTCGGTTTCCAACGGCAAGACTGCTTCCATGGCCGAAGGTTTTCCCAAACTGGCTGATAAAGCTCCGTATATAGTGCCGGTAGAAACCGAGGGTATTAAATTAGCCCCCGCTAAATATAAAAACTGGACGGTAAAGGTACCGGTCTCGGAAGTAAAAGCCATCATGGGAAGCAAAGCGGGTGACTTAAGTGATATACGGGTCAGCAAACGGGGCCCCTCCGGACGAGCGACGGTGATTACCGCTGGGCAGACCTCCATACCGGCAGTGGACTTGCGCCAGGAAATCGGCTTTGACCGGCTTTATTCCACGGCCATCAGTGACATCTCAGTACAGGGCAATTACGTGGTATTCAAAGGCAGCGGCTGGGGACACGGTGTAGGCATGGAGCAATGGGGCGCCATGGCCATGGCCAAAGAAGGCAAAAAAGCCGAGGAGATACTGGAACACTACTTCCCCAAGACCCAGGTAACCCAGCTGTATAAATAGCTATGTGTCATTAAATAGTACCTAGTAGAATGGCTCTTCATCTGCATGCAGGAGTATTAGCCGGCTCGCTCCGGGACTTCCTCGCCCGGCTAACACTCCTGCTTAAGCCGTAAAGCGATGTCTCAACTGGTGGCAGGTTGTGAGCAAGGTTTGCTGATAGTATTTAGCATGGAGTAAATGACAGGCAGAACCGTCCCCTCTCGCATTTAATACTCCTTGAGCAGAAGTTATGACTTTATCTTCTTGTCTTCCTTTTATGCATGTGATGGAATAGGGTTAACTTAGGTTATCAGCAAACATGCCGCTGTTGGTCTTGAAAAGAGAGGTGACCCGCTATCACCAATGTAAGAGAAAAACTTGCCCAGTCACTTACTGGCACATCTGTTGAGATCATACCTTATCTACCCTATTTACTGCAGGACTTGTGGGAACTTGGTGCAATACCCAATGATATAATCCACCTAATTGAACAAAACATTGAAGTAACACCCAATACCAAAATTCTTGATCTAGCTTGCGGGAAAGGTGCGGTTAGCATTAATTTGGCTCGTGCCTTTGGATGTAAGGTAAAAGGGATCGATCTTATACCTGAATTCATTGACTATGCTGTCACTAAAGCTTTGGCATACGGCCTCCAAGACAGGTGTGAATTTATAGTTGGAGATATTAACGAATCCGTGCTTAATGAGAACGGTTATGACATTGTGATCCTGGCTTCCGTAGGCGATGTGCTGGGAAATGTATTGGAAACATTGTTAAAACTGAAAAAGACGGTTCGATCGAGAGGGTATATATTAATAGATGACGCCTACAGCAAAGATGATTCTAATAAGGTACATCATACCCGGGAGTTGTGGTTGAAAGCCTTCTCTGATGCTGGAGTAAGGCTGGTTGCAGAAAAAAAAGCTGAAGCCAGAGTATTGAAAGACATTAACAAATATAATCAAGATCGCATAACCCAGCGAGCTCATGAGTTAATGAAATCTTATCCTGATCTGGTTGACTTATTTGCAGGATATATTGAGAGTCAACAGGCTGAGTGCAATGAACTGGAAGGAGGCAACATCATCTCTGTTACCTGGCTTTTGCAGAAAGATTATTGAATTAATTATAAGATTTGCCTGAATATTGTGGGGGGATGTGTAGGCGGCACCCTCTACGCGGCTTTTTGGTTAACTGATGCAGTATAAATGCCGATAAGGATCAGCAGACCGCCGATAATCTGGTACCAGAGGAGGTATTCGTGGAATATGAAATAGGCCAGAATACTGGCTCCTACCGATTCTCCCAGGACAGAGACCGCTACTACCGGGGCCTGTACATATTTAAGTGCCCAGGCCAGTACTGCATGGCCGCAGATGCCCGGTCCCAGAGCCAGGAGGAAAAACAAGAGCCAGTCCATGGCGGGATAGCCGGTGAGAGCCCAGCCCCCGGCCACCGTTCCCAGCAAAAGAACTGCCGAAGCCGCTCCAGATACAATAAAGGTATAGGTAAAGGTTCCTACCCGGGGGCGTATCTTGCGCCCAATTAAAAAATAGATAGCTATAAACAACCCGCTGGCCAGAGCCAGCATATCACCTAGGAACTTACCCGACTGCAAATCCCCGCCGGCAATAAGAACCGAGCCGGTCAAGGCTACCAGAATACCGGCTATAACAGCCCGGTTGAGCTTTTCTTTCAAGAAAATGACCGAAAAGATGAGTACAAATATAACCTGCAAATTTGTGAAAAGCACCGAACTGGAAACAGTGGTGTAGCTCAGAGAGGTAATCCAGAAGGCAAAGTGCAGGGCCAGAAAGAAACCAGCCCCGAGAATATAGCCCCAATCCAGTCTTTCTACTGCCGCCAGATTTCGGCGCAGGTTTTTTCCTTCGATCAAACCGGCCAATCCCGTGGTAAAGGTCAGCCGGTACAAAGCGATCACCATGGCTGGAGCCGTACAGAACCGTATCATAATAGAGGCGGTGGACATGCACAACACCGCCAGAAATATAGCTGTGAACAAAGGAAACGCTCTCATGCTTCCACGCCTAGATAGGATTGTATAACTCTTTCATCCTGTTTTACTTCTTCGGGACGCCCGTCAGCAATCTTGCGTCCATAATCCAGTACGGCTATCCGTTCGCAAATATTCATGACCAGATTCATATCATGCTCCACCAGCAGTATGGTCAGCTTCATCTGCTCCTGCAGGTGATATATCAATTCCATCAGTTCCGCCTTTTCCCCGGCATTCATGCCTGCCGCCGGCTCATCCAGCAAGAGCAAGGTGGGCTTCAGGGCTAAGGCCCGGGCTATTTCCAGGCGCCGCTGTTCCCCGTAGGCCAAGTTAACTGCATATTCCATTTTTTTCTCCAGGAGTCCCACCTTGTCCAGCAGTTCTTCTGCTTCCTGGGTAACCTGTTTCTCCTCCCGGCGGCAGCGGGGCAGGCGTAACATGCACTCCCAAAAGCCGCTGCGGGTTACCCCATAACTGCCCATGCGCACGTTATCCAGAACGGAGAGTTTTTGAAACAGCCGTATATTTTGAAAAGTACGGGCTATTCCCATGCTGGCTACCTGATATGCTCTTGCATTGCTAATATCATGCCCGCGGAAAAATATTCTTCCCTCAGTAGGCTCATATATACCGGTGATGAGGTTGAACAAAGTAGTCTTACCGGCCCCGTTGGGACCTATTATTCCATATATCTGCTGCTCCTCTACCTCCAGATCAACGCCGTCCAGCGCCCTTAAGCCTCCGAATTCCTGGCTGATGCCTTTAAGAGTTAATATTGGCATGCCCTTGCACCTCTTTTCTGAACCAGCGTTTGCGGATGTCGTAAACCCTTACATCTCCCAACAAGCCGTTGGGCCGGAAAATCATCAGGATCACCAGCAAGGCTCCGTAGAACAGCAGCCGGTACTCAGCTACAATCCGCAGGAACTCCGGAGCCAGGGTCAGCACAGTGGCTCCTATGATGGTTCCGGGTATGCTGCCCATGCCCCCCAGAACCACCATGTTCAGCAGTTCGATGGACTTCATAAAGCCAAAGTCCTGGGGACGGATAAAGAACATGTAATGGGCATACAGCCCTCCGCCCAGGCCGCCTAAAAATGAACCTACAGTAAAGGCCATTACCTTCAGGCGAGTGGTATCAACCCCGCAGGCCTCGGCGGCTATCTCATTCTCCCGGATGGCATACCAGGCTCGTCCCACCCGGGAGTTCAGCAATCTTGCGTTTAAGAATATAATTACCACTACCAGGATAAATACCATCAGGAAATTGGTGTGCTGGGGAATTCCCGCCAGACCCACTGCTTTGCCGCCCGGCTCAAAATTCAGGAAAAATACGCGGATAATTTCAGCAAAACCTATGGTAACCATGGCCAGGTAGTCCCCTTCCAGGCGCAGGGTAGGTATGCCTATCAGGAAACCGAAAAATGCCGCCACCATAGCTCCTGCCAGCAGGGACAGCCAGAAAGGACAGGCAAACTGCATGGAAAGTATGGCGGAAGTATAAGCTCCCAGGCTCATGAAACCAGCATGGCCCATAGACAGCTGTCCGGTAACTCCGGTTATGATGTTCAGGCCCAGAGCCAGAATTATATTTATTCCGATCAGTATTAAAAGGCGCAGATAGTATGGGTCGATGTATTGGGTCAATAATTCATCCATTAGCAGTCTCCACCTACACTTTTTTAGCTACTTTCTGGCCCAGCAGTCCCTGGGGGCGTATCAGCAGAACCAGAATAAGTATACCGAAAGCAATCGCATCTTTATAGGAGGAAGTCAGGTAGGCTACTCCCATGATCTCCAGCACTCCCAAAGTCAAGCCGCCTATCATGGCTCCCGGAATGGAGCCAATACCTCCCAAAACCGCAGCAGCGAAAGCCTTGAGACCGGCCATCATGCCCATATAAGGCCACACCGCATTATAATAAATACCAACCATTATGCCGCCGGCGGCAGCCAGGGCTGAACCTATAGCGAAAGTAAAGGAAATAACCCGGTTAACATTTATGCCCATCAGGTAGGAGGCATCCAGGTCCTGGGAGGAAGCCCGCATAGCTTTTCCGATGCGGGTCTTGTGGATCATAATCTGCAGGCCGATCATCAGCAAGGCCGACAACCCCAGTATAAGAATCTGCAGCAGGGAAACTTCCGCAAAACCCAGATCAAAGGTCCGGTTGTTAATAACATTGGGGTAACTCCTGGTATTGATGCCAGCAATAAGGGCTAAAAGAGTTTGCAGGAAAATGGAAACTCCGATGGCACTGATCAAAGCCGACAAGCGGGATGATTTGCCCCGCAGGGGACGATAGGCCACTCTTTCAATCATCATCCCCACCAACATGCAAAAAACCATGGCTCCGGCCATAGCTACTATAATATTGGTGCCCAGGACTGACACCATAAACAAGCCGACAAAAGCGCCGATCATATAAATTTCGCCATGGGCGAAGTTAATGAGCTGTATAATGCCGTATACCATAGTATAACCGAGGGCAATCAGGGCATAAGTGCTGCCCAGAGTTAGTCCGTTGAGTAGTTGTTCCAGGAACATGAACTTCCTCCCCTGTTGCGATGTCAGCTATACACAGTTTAGCACAGATTAGCTCCACCTGTTGCTAAACTCTGCATAGCCTGACAATGGCCCATCCCCGAAAGGACGGGCCATTGTTATTATACAGAAAACTATTCAACATTTACCGGAATTTTGGTTACCAGAGATGGGAATACTCCGTCTTTAACGGTAACAAGATATACCGGGCTCTTGATGGGTTCACGATTCTCGCGAATGGTGGTGTTGCCGGACACTCCAGGATAATCCTTCAGATTGGCAATATAATCCTTGTATACCTTGGGATCCGTGCTGTTAGTATTCTTCATAGCTTCGGCCAGAATCATAACCGCATCATAGTACTGAGCGGAGAACATATCCGGCTCTTCATTGTACAGCTTGCGGTAGTTCTCTACGAACTTGACAGTCTGCTCGCTGGGCTGATCAGCAGCAAATCCGCAGTATAAGATGACTTTCTGTTCTACCGCATCGCCGCCCAGTTTAACCAGGTCCTGGCCGTATAAGCCATCCCCGCCTACCATGGGGAGATCCAGGCCCTGTTTCTGCACTTCTTTCATTATCAAGGCAGCCTCGGTATAGTATCCGGTGAATACCAGTACGTCCACATCTACACCCTTGATCTTGGTGATCTGGGCACTGAAATCGGTTTCCTTGTCATTAATGGATTCCTGGATAACAATGGTACCGCCCTGGGCTTTTATCTCCCGTTCAAAAATAGGAGTAAGGGCTGTACTGTAACCATTATTCAGTGAGGTTATAATAGCAAATTTGGTCCAGCCGTTTTCTTTGATCATCCAGTCAACCACTACGGGCACGGCAACCTCATCCAACATGGTATTGCGGAAAATAAAATCACCAATTTCCACTACTCCGGCACCGGTTGCTCCGGGGGAGAACAATACCACCTGATTGCTCTGGGCAATCTCTGCCGCTACCTTGGTCAGACCTGTACAAGGGTCACCTACTAAAGCTGCTACTTTGTCCCGGGTAATATATTTTTGGGTTATGTTGCCGATTTCTGCACTATCTCCCTTGTTGTCCTCATAAATGCCTACCAACTTTTTGCCCAAAACGCCTCCCTGCTCATTGATCTCCTGAATAGCCATCTCCATTCCTTTCTTGGCAGGGATGCCGTAGTTAGCTACATCACCTGTCAGCGCCCCCAAAAAGCCCAGCTTAATAACATCCTCGTCCTTCTGACTGCTAGAGCCGCCGCAGCCTGCTACCATGGTGATTATCAGCACCAGGCTCAGCACTGCCGCCCATATTGCTCTTCCTCTTCCCTTCAATACTCTGTCCCTCCCTGAGTTCCATAATAGGTTATGCGGATGACCTGTGCATAACCATACATATAAAGTATAACAGGATATTTTCATTCTGCCGATTAAAAATCCTGCCCCTGCATAAAAAAACTGTCAATTCATCCTGAGTAAATGACAAGAATGCAAGGGAGAAGGGTTCTTTCAGTCATTTTGCAAAACCCGGGCAGCCTGCCATGACTGAAAAATGACAGAAAAAAACTGTTCCCGCCTGAATTACTGGTCTTCCAGGAAATAGAACATGCGAAAGGTGATATCGGGGCCTTCTCCGCAGGTCATAGCCAGCAGACGAGCTGAATGCTCTTCCATAGTGCGGATTACCGGAAATGGGTTATCGGTTTCGATACAAATAATAGGTGCCACACCAGCACTCCTTTTGGCGGTTTACAGAGGGACACAATAGAAGACATTTTCACAGAAAATACTCCAGAGGTATGTCCCGGTAATCATCTGCCGCAAAGAAAGCCTTCACTCCGGGAAGATCCTGGCAAGCATCCGCCAGTTCAATAAAAAAGCGATCAAAGCTGGTATAGCCGCTGGCCGCCGGAGCAGGCAGGTAGCCCTGCTGCCGGGCATAGATCTGGGTTGCGGCGGCTCCGCTCCAGGCGATGAAATAAATCAGCTGTTCCGTATCCGGAGTCAGTTCTGTACATATATAGAACCGGCAGATAAGGGAGCGCAGCGGGTAAATGCTGCAGATACCTTCCTGTAAAAATATACAGGGATTGGCCTTTAGCTTTAATAATCCCAGGGCTAATTTATCAGGCTCAAACCAGTCCTGTACAAACTGCGGTTCGCTGATATGCAGATTGGCCGCCATTTTCCTAAAGGAAATCAAATCCGGTATTACATAAGCCGTATTGCAGCAATTGTTGGGGCATCCTTTACAGGCGGCATGATGGCCTTGGCCATATGCTTTGAAAATAGTCTCATCATCGCACAGAGGCTGCCAGCACTCCAGCAGGTCAGCCAGGCTGGCAGTCCGGTCCCAGACTTTCAGCCCCAATTTTACTATGCCATTCTCGGAAGTCTGGTATACCTCTAATTTACTCATTCCCAAATGACATCCTCTTTTATCACCCGGGCAGGATTGCCCGCTACCATGGTGCGCGGGGGCACATCTTTGGTCACTACCGCATTATTGGCTATGATAGAACCCTCTCCCACGGTAACCCCCTTGAGAATAACCGCCCGGCAGCCAATCCAGACATGGTCCTCCACCCGGATAGGGGCGATTTTGGTTTTAGGCTCTTCCCCGGCAAAACCCAGAGGATGAGAAGAAGTATCCATGAACAGGACATGCCAGCTGATGGCACAGTCTTTGCCTATACTGATTTCATCATTGGCCAAAACAAGAGTGTAATCTCCCAGATAGGAATTGTCCCCAATATATACCCGGGCATTATCAGCCAGTGAAAAGCGCACCTTTTTCTCCAGTTTTACATTGTTGCCGATGTGAACTTCCGCACCCTTCCCCAAGAAAAACATTCCCGGATTGCGGGCCCGCAGATTTTCTCCGCAGCTGGCCAAATGTCTCTTTACCATCCAGGTAGTAATGCGATCAGATAGTTCTTGCCACATTGGCTGCGTCCTCCTTTGTGTTCTGTTACCCTGATTATTCCCGTTTCCTGGTATTTTCTTTTATCTGGGTGCGGGCCAATTCGTCACATCGCTCATTCAGGGGATGACCAACGTGTCCTTTGACCTTTTTAATCTGCACCCGATTTTTTCCCATGACCTGCAATAATTCCATCCACAGGTCACGGTTGGCAACCGGTTCCTTGCGGCTGTTCTTCCAGCCGTTTTTCAGCCAGCTGTCAATCCACTTCTGCTCAAAAGCATTTACTACATAAGCACTGTCAGTATAAACAGTTATATCCCACCCGCTTACTTTTAATGCTTTCAAAGCCTCAATAATGGCTTTTAATTCCATACGCTGGTTGGTGGTCTGTTCCTCGAAGCCGGATATCTCCTTGCAGTGGGGTCCGGCCAGGAGTACTGCTCCCCAACCCCCTGGTCCGGGGTTGCCGGAACACGCTCCATCGGTGTAGATCACCACTTCTTTCATTCTTACAACTCCTCGGTACGCTCCAAGCGTATCAGCTGTTCACAGAAAATACCACACCTACAGGCTAAAACCCTTTAACAACGGTGAAAAAATTCCCCTTGATAAGGGGAATTTTCCTGGATTTATATAATTTTGACTTGTCAAACACTTTTACATACTGGACACTTTACGGTCCGTGCTTTCAGATTGTTCCACATATCCTTTAATATCGCCGTCCAAAATGGCTTGATTATCTCTTTGCCGTTCCTCATTAATAGCCCGAGCTCTGTTTTCCTTCTGGGTGTGGTCGGTAGTGTAAAAACCGGAGCCCTTAAAGACAATGCCCACATTCTTACTAATCAGACGCTGCACTTGACCGCCACAGGTTGGGCATTCGGTGAGACTATCTTCGGTTATCTTCTGCATTACTTCGAACTTCCCGCAGTTGGCGCATTTATACTCATAGATTGGCATCACAATCCCTCCTTTGCCCTAGTCCTAATCAATAAATTTAATCCTTTGCCCCAACTTTGTCAACGGGTTCCATTTTTAAGGATAGTACGCCAGGCTGAAATAGACCAGAATAGACATAATCCCGTTCCAGATCCCGTGAGCAGCAGTACTGGCCCAGATGCTGCCGCTTTTCTCATAAAGATAGCAGAGGACAGCCCCTCCTATGGCTAGGGGAATGGCTCTCCATACATCCAGGTGGGCCAGGCCGAACAATAACCCGGCGCCGATGGCTCCCCACAGGGGCCCCAGGGAATAGCGGGCCAGGGGGTAAATCATGCCCCGGTAGAACAGCTCTTCAGACAGGGGGGCCAAAAGGGCGGCTATTACCAACAGCAGCAGGAACTGGCTTGAATCCTGAACAGTTCGCAGCATCTGCTCATAGGGCTGGGGCGGCAGGTCTGGCTTAAGCACTTGCAGGGGCAGGCTCAACAGGAAAATGACGGCTACCAGGAGCAATCCTCCCAGGATACCGTATCTGATAAAACTCTTCCACGAAAGAGGGGCAAACCCTATTTCCCGCCAACTGGTCCTGCGCCCCACTCCAGCCAACAGCAGCACTAGACCTACAGTTACTGCAAACTGGAGCAAATAGGCTAAGGTGAACTGGGCCAGGAGAGTATCCGGCATTCCCAGCTGGAACAGGTAATCCATAACCGATTCGCCGTACAAGCCCCACAAGAGGCTGAGAACAATTATTCCCAGGTAAACAAAAATAACATCCAGCCAGGTCCAGGATGGCCTGCCTTTATCCATATTTATATAATCCCCCTGATATTGAGTGACATATGCCCCTCTATTGGGCCGGAAAAGCTAGCCCAGAGAATTGACGAATTGATGAGCGGTTCGCCCTGACCGGCCATGATGGGCTCTTTCCCACTCCAAGGCCTTTTTCCTCAATAGTTCAGGATCTATTTCGATGCCCCGCTCCCGGACCAGGTGTTCCACTATCTGCAGGTAAAGCTGCTGTCCCGGTGGGGGGAAAGTGATGGTCAGTCCAAATCTGTCTGCTAAAGAGAGTTTTTCCTGCATGGTATCCTGGGCATGTACCTCTTCCCCGAGACCAGAGCGATCGGCAAAGTATTCCTTTATAAGATGGCGGCGGTTGGAGGTGGCATAGATCAGTATCCGCTCCGACTGGCATTGCAGCCTGCCCTCCATTACCGCTTTTAATCCCTTGTAGCCGGTTTCATAATCTTCAAAAGACAAGTCATCAATATAAATAATTACCGGAACCCGGTATTCTCTTAAATATGCCACCAGACCGGGCAGATATTCCACCTGATCCCGGGCTACTTCCACCAGCCTCAATCCCTCTTCCCAGAATTCCCGCAGGAGGGACTTGACCATGGTGGATTTTCCGGTGCCCCGGCTTCCATACAGCAGAACATTGTTGGCCGGTTTTCCCTGTACAAACTGGCGGGTATTAGCCAGAATCTGTTCCTTCTGGGATTCATAGCCTAACAAGTCGCTCATCCTGGGCAAATCAGGTTGAGTTACTCCTTGCAGCCCGTCAGACCCCCAGGTTAAAGCCCTGTAGCGGGCCATCATGCCCCGGGAATGGCGGCGATAATGCTCAGCCAGGAAAGGAAGTTGCTCCCCCCAGTCCTGACAGGATTTCAAAACGGCCAGACTATGGTTGTCCCGGGAAGGGTGCTGGTCGCTGAATAGAAGCTCTATTTCCTGCCCGGCAAATCCGCAGGCTGCAGGAGACAGGTGATAGAGTTCCTGCAGAATTCTCAAGTCCCGGGCAGCCAACTGCCGCAATGCTGCCGGGCAGCTTTCCAGCCCATACAGCTCGCACTGGCGGCTGAAGGGATTGTCATCATAGGCAATCAGATCCAGCAGGTAGTGACGAAATGACACTCCGGCTTTAAGCAACAGGTGTACCGCCGTATGCCAGGCATCGGCAACTGCCAGGGAGCGAAGGCTGTCCGCATCGCTATGCTCCAGACAGCGCCGCAAGGCCAGGAGAACCGGATCTTGCAGCAGGGAACGATATACAGTCAGGCAGGATAGTTTATAGTTGAGATCAGCAGTCACCGAACCTCCTCCTTTGGCAGCAGGATTATCCCCAAATCAGGCAAAACAAGACTAAAAAGCAATGGGTAAAAAACAGTACTGCACTGATGCGTTCCATGCGCCAGTTAAACAATTCTTTTATCTTGAGTCTGCCGCGGAAAAATTGATAAAAGGCGGAGGATACCAGCCCCATGTGCACCACTTCCACACCCACTAAAAAGGCAGAAAAAATCAGCATAGCGGGATTGGAAATGACGGTAAATACCAGAGTAAAATATACCGCCTCCAGAACTATGGAGGCAGCAAGCATCAAGCGCATCTGACCGCGCAAAGCCGAGCCGCGGCTGACAGCCCAGGCGGCAAAGGCTTTGAGCAATTCCGTTTCAAATTCCTGGGGTGATCCCTTGATAATGCGGATGAAATAAACCGAATATATGGCCAGGATGCATACGGCTACAATGCCCAAGACCAGAGCCATCAAGTCACAACCTTTCCCAAGTTCCTAGCCCATAATAGCAGATTCTAAAGCAGACTGTCACCAATTGTCAAACCGGAGTACAGCTATTCCTACCGGAGTTCTGCCACCGTGAGGTCAGTGGGCTTTTCGGCTATGGACTGACGGGCTTGACGAATCTGGTCTATCATAAATTGCCGGTCTTCAGGGCGATGCACATAATCCAAATCATCAACCTGTATAACCAGGAGCTTGCCCAGCTTAAAATCTTCGTAATTCATCTCATAAAAATGGTTGAGCCGGTCCCAGTACTCCCGCTCAACTTCTATTTCATCGGGCCGCCCCCGCCGGTGTATGCGGCGAATGGCTTCATCGGTGCTCACCCGCAGGTAGACTAAAAGCTTGGGAGGCTTGACATGTTCCAGGAGAGCGCTGAGGAGATTGTTGTAAACATCGTATTCCTCCTTGCTCAGGTAGCCGTATTCCAGGTACATGCGGGCAAATATGCGGTCTGAGTATATGGACCGGTCCATAACCGCCTGGCCTATCTGCATAGCTTTGCGGTACTGCTTGAAGCGATTGGTGAGAAAATTGGTCTGCATAGGAAAAGCCCACTTGGGCCGATCATAAAAGAACTTATGCAGCAGGCGGTTCTCATCATCAAACATTTCATTAAAAGGGACCAGGTTAAATTCCTCACTGATTATTTTAACCAGACTGGTTTTGCCTACACCGGTAACCCCATCCACCACAATCTCTACTCCACTGGAATTATCCACAAGCCTGACTCCTTTCGCCACCAGCAATAGATTTGCAGGCCAACGGCCTGTCCAGCTTCCCTTTATCATTATAGTATTTTACCAGCAGAATAACACCCCCAAAAATCCTAACCAGCCTGCCGCCTAACCTTCTAGGTACCGTCCGATTCCAGCAGCTGGGGAGTGTTGCGCACGATGGTCTTCAGCCGCACCACTCCCCCCCACAGCTGAGCTATGTACTTCAAAGTCTGATGAGCATAGTCCAGCTGCAGTTCCCGGCCATCATATTCATGTTCCAGGTACAGGATGCGGTTGCGGGCTCCCACCTCTATAACCCTGATACTGGGAATGTTGTTGACACCGGTCATGGCTACCAGGGCGTTGCGAATGGTTTTCCATCCCCGCTCATCGGCAACCTCGGTAATAGTATATTCCCGGCCTCGTTTTCTATAAGCAAAGAGATGCAATTCCCGGCACAGCTCCTGATCCAGAAAACGAGCCAGGAAAGAAGCATCCCGGTCTTCCCTTCTTACCTGGAAAATGAAGGGAAGACCTTTCTCCTGCTCCAGTTTTTCAAAAATCCTGTACCCCAAATGGTAGGGATTCAATCCCCCCTCCAGGGGGCAGATAATCTGATTGTGCCTTTTTATAAATTCCAGGTACTGCCCCTGCTCCAGATTGAGCTGGGATATCAGGCGAAAATGCCAAAAGCTGGCCCATCCTTCATTCATTATTTTAGTTTCCACCTGGGGCAGGAAATAAAGGCTTTCTTCCCGGACTATGGTCAGCAAATCTTTTTCCCAGTCAGTGAGCTTGCTGTGTTCTATTAGGAACAGCAGCAGATCCTCCTGGGGCTGCAAAGGAATCTTCTTTAAGTCCAGGGGAGGAGGCTGCCGGGGAGTTTCCAGCAAAGGATGTTCCGGGGCAGGAGGATAAAGTTTTTCCATGAGGCGCTGCTCCAGCTGCTCCTGGTCCAGGTGCTTTTCTCCTATTACCCGGTAGACCTGAAAGCGCAGGGCATGGGCGGCATTGAGTATCCGTTCCACCCGCTCATAGCCGATGCTGGGATCGCTGATGTACTGTCTTACCCGGTCCGCATGCCCTTTGAACATCTCCAGGGCATATTCCGCCCTGGTTCCTTCCCGAAACAAGCGGTTGTTCTTGAAAAAGTCATTGTGCCCGTAAACATGGGCCATGGTGAGAATCTGCAGCAGCAAAGTATTGTCCTTCATCAAGTAGGCCAGGCAGGGATTGGAATTGATCACCATTTCATAAGGAAGTCCCACCAGGTTGTAGCGGTAAAAGGTTTTACGGCGCTCATAGGCTTTGCCGAAACTCCAGTGAGGGTAGCGGGCCGGCATACCCAAATAAGCTTCATGAGCCAGCATATCTTCATAGCTGACCAGCTCAAACTCCTGGGGATAGCAATCCAGGTCGTTCTCCGCAGCCAGTTCTTCCAGGCGGCGGCTGTAATCCTCCAGTTCCTGCAGGCGGTACTCTTTACCCACCAGATCACTCCCCCTCCTCGAGCATCATTAAACGCCGGAAAGCTGGCCATATATCATCTTTATTGTGGATGGTGACGGAGACAAAATTAGGGCCCATGAAGGCCTCCTCAAAGGCATCATTCATGGTCTGGTTGGGAGCCCAGGAGGAGACGATCTCACAGTAACCGAATAGATTACAGCACTGGCACAGTTCCCGGGCCTTTTCCACCGCCTGTTCAATATCTTCCGGCCAATTGTCGCCGTCGCTGCAGTGCACCGCATAGATATTCCACACCTGGGGATTGTAGCGCTCATTAATGATATCCAGGGCTTTCTGATAACCGCTGCTGATCATGGTACCCCCTGATTCACCCCGGTGGAAGAACTCCTCCTCACTGACTTCCCTGGCAGTGGTGGTGTGACTGATAAACACCAATTCCACCTGTAGGTAGCGATAGCGGACAAACTGGTAGAGCAGGAAAAAGAAAGTGCGGGCCAGGAATTTTTTGTTCTGGTACATGGAACCGGAACTGTCCATAATGCAGATGACTACGGCGTTGGACTGAAGCCGCCAATCCTCTTTTACCCGCTGGTAGCGCAGGTCTTCTTCCCGGAAGGGGAAACGTTCTATCTCCTCCTCCCGTCCCAGTTCCCGCAAGGCCCTTTGGGTAGACTGCTTGCGCTTTACCCTCTCGATCATGGAGCGTTTTTTGGACAGCCGGGGCGGTATGCCCTTGCGCTGTATCCCCCAGCGGCGGTGGCTCTGCTCGCTTTCGATCCAGGAAAACTTGCGGCGTTCCAGGTAAGGCAGGTCAATATCCTCAAATAAATACTCCGCTAATTGTTCCAGGGTTATTTCCGTATCATAAACGTCTTCCCCTTCAACATTGCCGGCTCCCCCTTCATAACCCATACCACCCGGATCAGGATGCTGGCCAACCCTCTGACCCCGCTTTTCATCTCCCTTGCCGGTAGCCACTCCCGGACGGTTTTCACCAAAAACAAACTGGTATTCTTTTAAGCCCCGCACCGGGATGCGGAAAATCTTGTCCTTGCTTTTGCCGATTATGCTTTCCTCGGCCACGATGCTGCTCAAGTTGCGTTTGATGGCATCCTTTATCAGTTCCCGGTGACGGCGGCGGTCCTCCGCACTGCGGTCCCGCCCTCCCCGGTCATAATCACGAAAAACAGCCATAGCCCTCTCCTTTATGTTGATTTAAAATCAAGGCTTCCGGATGTGTCATTGCTGTGAAAATAACTGCGCTATGTCATCGTGAGGCACGAAGTGCCGTGGCGATCTCTTTTTCGCAATCTGCGTACCTCGTTTGAGATTGCTTCGCTGCGCTCGCAATTGTCACCAGTAGAACAGGCCACGATAAACGAAAACTTAAGCCTGTCATCGCGAGGAGCGAAGCGACGTGGCGATCTGTTAACTCACACCGTTAGTTGCCATAGAGATTGCCACGCGCTACGCGCTCGCAATGACACAATTGGGAGCTATTTTCACAGCAATGACACAAAAGGTGACTTTTCATTCATCGTGGTTTGCTCTACCGGTGACAATTGCGAGCGCAAAGGGCACGGCAATCTTCTATGCCTACCTCCGCTAATTACTGCTTTCGCAGGAGTATTAGCCGGCTCGCTCCGGTACTCCTCGCCTGCAACACATCGGCAAACTTTAAGTGCGAAGGGGACCGCTCGTAATTCGGCATCCATGCCCTCAGTACTAGCTGCTCGAAACGTCCTGTTTCTCGCTCCCCTTCGCAGCCCTCAGTTGCGCCGTGAGTTGCCACGGCTCGTCGTAAGTCGCTCGCCCGGCTAATACTCCTGCTTAAGCCATCCAGCGATATTTTCATTCATTGCAGTCTGCATTGCTTTCAGTCCTTCCAAAGGTTGTTGGCGGCATATTTCAAAACCACATTGCAGCAGTGATCGCAGTAGCCGTTGCGTTTCATTTCTTCCACCATGGCGTCGTACTTCTTTTTCTGTTCTTCATCCCGGACCCGGGCCTGGGTCACCACCCGTGACAGCTCCCTCACTGACGCGGTCAGTTTTTTCTCAATGGCTTCCTTGAGAGGTTCGTAGCAGGTGTAGTCAATCTTCTGCCCGCTGCGCAGCAGGGAAAACATGTAAGCAGTTACATCGCTGCGAAAACCTCTGGCAGCTGCCCCGGTAAGGCCTATCTGTGACTCGATGGACTCCAGGAATTTTTCATCCGGTTCCAGTTCTTCACCGGTATTGGTATCTTTAAGTTTTACCTTGTTAACAAAAGCTTCCGCGTGGTCCAAATAGTTATTGAACAGTGTCTCCGCCTGTTCCCGGTAGCCGTGAATGAAAGCCTGGGTTACTTCTTTTTCCAGTATGCGGTGGTACTCTTTTTTGATATTGTCCTGCAGGTAGCCCAGCAGTTTTTGGCGCTCCTCCTCCCCCATATCGGTCGCCTTTACTGCTTTGATGAGGGATTCCATAACGGTAATGGGATTAATGCAGTCGTGATCGGATTCAGCCAGGGCATTGTCTATGGCTTTCATTATGAAACGGGTGGATATCCCGGAGAACCCTTCCCGGCCCCCTTCTTCCCTTAACTCATGAATGTCCACTTTTTGGGAAGCATCTTTGTACATGACCTCTTCACCGTTGTAAATGCGCATCTTGGTGATCAGGTCCACCTTGTTGGAAGGGGTCAGGCGGCTGAGAATAGCAAACATGGAAGCGATTTCGATGGTGTGGGGAGCTATGTGAGCCGTAAAATTGCTCTTTTTCAGGATTTTTTCATAGATACGGACTTCCTGGCTCAGTTCCAGGCAATAGGGCACTTCTATTTTTACAATGCGGTCCAGTATAGCTTCATTAGTATGATCGGCCTTGAACTTGTTCCATTCCGCCTCATTGGAATGGGCCAAAATAATCCCGTCAAAGTAAATCATAGGCCCTTTGCCCGGTGAAGGGATGGCTTTTTCCTGGGTGGCGGTGATAATGGTATGCAAGTATTCGGTGTCGTTCTTAAAGATTTCTATAAACTCCACGATCCCCCGGTTTCCGGTATTGAAGGCACCGTTTAAGGACAGTACCCGGGGATCATCTTCCGGGTAGAGGTCCATTTTGGATATATCAACGGACCCTATAAGGACGGAAGTATCCTGGTTGTTGGGGTCCACCGGCGGCACTACCGCTATCCCCTTGCGGGAACGAATAGAAAAGTCGCTGGTGGTAACCGGGAAACGTTCATATTCACCGTTATACTCGTGGAGCAAACGGTAACGGCAAACCGGACATAAATCTCCTTCTATCTTTACCCCCAGCAGTTCTTCAAATTTAGGCCGCAGGTGTTTGGGTATCAGGTGCAAAGGTTCCTCCCGCATGGGACAGCCTTGAAGAACATAGATGGGAGGACTGTTTTCCAGCGCTCTCTTTAAGCTTTCCACTAAGGATGATTTTCCCGAACCCACCGGCCCCACTAGGTACAGCACCTGACGGGATTCCTCCCCGCGCATGGCGGCAGCATAGAAATAACGGGCTATCTCCATAATAGTCTGGTCGATGCCAAAGAATTCCTCTTCAAAAAAACTGTAGATTTTAATTATTGTGTTTCCATATAGTCTCCGCAAACGGGGGTGTTCTTCGGTCTTAATGGTCTTAACCCCGGCAGCAGTAATCAGCCGGTACATACGTTCATGAGCCAGCATGGTTACCTGGGGATCATCTTTCACGATCTGCAGGTAATCCAAAAAGGTCTTGTTGAACTGCTGCTGACGCCGCTCCTGACGATCCTTTTGGATTAAAGAGTTAAAATCGTAGGACACAGGTTACAACCTCCTTCTGGCGCACCTCCAGGAGTCCAGATTATTTTCTGGTAGCCAAGGTAATATATTTATATGCGTACCTGCCGGTATTCTGAATTGAAACCTTAACCTGATAATCACCGGGCAGACGACAATTTTAAATTTTCTAAATATCAAGTTGACAAATATTTTGTTTTCGTAATATTGTTAAAGTAGTCAGTTGCTCACCATTAACCAGGAGGTAATTTTATGCTTTTCGAACCACTGCAGATAAAGAATGTTACCCTGCCCAACCGCATTGTCATGTCGGCTCTGGACCTGGCGTACTGTCCTGACGGTCAGGTTAATTCCCGCCTGATAAACTTTTATGAACAGCGGGCCCGCGGGGGAGCAGGTTTAATAATGATCGGCGGAACCGCCATAGTCCCCGAGGGAGTATATGGCGGATTTGTATCCATACATGACGACAGCTACATTGAGGGTCACCGGCAATTGGTCCAGCGAGTGAAACAACACGGTTCCCGCATCGGCATACAGCTGTTTCACGCCGGGGCCTATTCACTGGGATATAAAGATGGCCATGAAGTGGTGGCGCCTTCACCGGTTCCTTCCGGACTAACCGGTTACATCCCTCGTGAACTGACTGCCGGGGAGATCCAGCAGCTTATCAAAAGCTATGGCCTGGCAGCGGTCCGGGCTCAAAAAGCGGGATACGAAGTTATAGAAATCATCAGCAGTGCCGGATACCTGATCAACCAGTTTCTATCCCCTCTTACCAACCAGCGCCGGGATCAGTATGGCGGATCCCTGGAAAACCGCATGCGCTTCGGCCTGGAAGTAGTGGAGGAAATCCGCCGGCAGGTAGGCCCGGATATGGTGTTAAGCGTTCGCTTAAGCGGCAGCGATTTTGTCCCCGGCTCTAATACCTGGAGAGAAGCGGCTATTTTCGCCCGGGAACTGCAGCAGGTTTCCATTGATTTAATCAACATAACCGGCGGCTGGCACCAGTCCAATGTACCCCAGATTCAGGCGGAAGTGCCCCGGGGGAACTATGTCTACCTGGCCCAGAAGATCAGGGAACAGGTCAGCATACCGGTAGCCATAGGCAACCGCATCAACAACCCGTCTCTGGCCGAAGCCATTCTCCAGCGGGGCCAGGCAGATCTTATCTCTGTGGCCCGGGGTTTTTTAGCTGATGATCAGTGGGCCATTAAAGCCAAAAGGGGCCAGGCCAGGCAAATTCGCAAGTGCATTGCCTGTATGACCTGCCTGGACGGGGTATTCCGGGAAACAGAGGGCCTGCCGGGAGTAACTTGCGCGGTTAATGCCCAGGCAGGGTTCGAGGAGACTCGCCAGATCAAAACTCCCCGGCAGAAATACCGGGTACTGGTAATCGGGGCCGGTCCAGCAGGCTTGGAAGCCGCCCGGGTGGCTGCCCTGCAGGGGCACCAGGTAACATTATGGGAAAAACAGGACCATATAGGCGGGCAGTGGCACCTGGCCTCCATACCTCCCGGCAAAGAGGAGTTTTCCTCCCTGATCGGCTATTACCAGGAAGTCCTTCCCGCTCTGGGAGTGCAAATAAAAACCGGTAAAAATGCTAATATCCAAGCTGTGGCTGCTGAGAACCCCCAGGTAATCCTGGTGGCTACCGGTGCCCGGCCGACCGCGCCCTCACTGCCCACCGAAGCAGGAGCCCGGGTAATGCAGGCCTGGCAGGTACTGGCGGGTGAACCGCCAGCAGGTCAGCGAATCGCGGTAGTGGGCGGCGGGGCCACAGGCTGTGAGACCGCTCTCTACCTGACGGAGCAGGGCACTTTAAGCGCCGAATCTTTGCGCTTCATGGTGCGGCACCAGGTAGAAGAAATTGAGGTACTGCGGGAACTCCTCAACCGAGGGGTTTACAAAGTGAGCCTGATTGAGATGGGCAAAGGTTTAGCCCGGGATATGGCCCGGGGCATGCGCTGGACGGTTCTGAAGCACCTGCGCACCCTGGGGGTGGAAATTTTCGAGGAAACAAGAGTCAAAGCCCTGCGTGCCAATGGCATAGAAGCAGAAAAGGACGGTCAAACTGTGCTTATACCTGCAGATACCATTGTTTTGGCCACCGGTGTAAAACCCTGCAATGAGCTTTATCAGGAACTGAGCAAGAGTTTCGCCAATGTGCATTTGCTGGGAGATGCTGCCCGTCCCGGCAAGCTAATGGATGCCATCCATGGAGCTTTTGAGAAGTCTAACGATATCTTGAGCAAATAGATTAAAACGGGCAGGCAGGGTTGTCTGCCCCTACCTTGGGTAAAGAAATTCACCTAGCCTAGGTTAGGCTGGGTGAAACCATAAACAACAATTCCTAATCTTTTCAGACAAGATTTTATTCCAAGCCGGCAGTCTTTCAAACTTGTTGTACATATTAAACTGTTTCAGTTATTCCTGTCTGCTATCAACCCACATAGCACCTGGTCAAAGAACAAAGGCCTATCCTTCGTTATTGTAGAGCTTGTTTTGATGCCATCTATGATGTTGTTATTTATGACTTGGAATACACGTCCGTCATTTAATTACTTAGGTGATATTTACTGCTGCCACATTGACACATTTCGATTTGACAATCATAATTAATATATCGATATTTCTCGATATGAGGTGACCAAATGAGAGAGTATAGGGAATATGCTAAAGTATTCAAAGCGCTGGGAGACCCTAAAAGAGCCATGATTGTAGATATGCTCTCTTGCGGAGAACTATGTGCTTGCATGATTTTGGATAAATTCGAGATTTCTCAATCCACCTTGTCTCATCACATGAAGATTCTGTGTGAATGCGGGTTGGTTAAGAGCAGAGAACAAGGTAAATGGACGTATTACTCATTGGACCCGGATACTATCAGCAAAACAAGGCAGTTTTTGTGGGACATCACCTCTGATAAGGAAAATTGCATTTGCAGAGAAAATGAAGGCTGTTGTAAAGGATGTGGGGAAGATGAGTAATGAGAAGTCATGCTGCTGCTCAACCGATAATTGTTGCAGCATTCTGCCCATTGCGCTGTCTGATAATAATGTCACAATGTACGACAAGAATGATGAGTGGGTAACAGGCGAAATATATACTCCTAAAGGCAGAGTTCCCGTGGTTTCAACAAAACTAAGCTTTAAAGATAAGCTGGGTGCGTGGAAGGTGCGCTGGGGTATTGGCAGGAAGAATTATAGAATTAATCCTGGGCTTTATGCAGTAGGTAAGCCTGATCAAAATTCTCCCGTTTTAGTAAGCGCAAACTACAAACTGACCTTTGATACCCTTAGAAAAGAGTTATCGGGTCTAAACTGCTGGATTTTGATATTAGATACAAAGGGTATAAATGTTTGGTGCGCTGCAGGCAAAGGTACATTCGGAACTGAAGAACTGGTGAGCCGCATATACAGAACTGGGCTGTCCGGGATCGTGTCCCATAGAAAATTGGTGCTGCCGCAGTTGGGTGCACCCGGTGTGAGCGCCCATGAAGTAACCAAACAAACTGGATTTGCTGTAACTTATGGACCTGTGCGGGCTAAAGACATAAAGGCATTTTTGGATTCAGGTTTTCAAGCCACTGAAGAAATGCGTACCGTGAAGTTTACTATGTGGGATAGATTGGTTCTTACTCCAGTGGAGTTGGTGTCTGCCGCAAAGACTTCATTGATGGTTTTTGGAATACTGTTTCTCATAAACCTATTCGCTGCAAGACCTTTTGGACTTGCAGATTTCATAGCTTATGTGGGTGCTGTGATAACGGGAACTGTTATAACACCTTTGCTTCTCCCTGTAATTCCCGGCAGGGCTTTCGCCTGGAAAGGCTGGCTGTTGGGGTTGTTTTGGACCTTGGCATTTATCTGTCAAAGCGGGTGGTTTGCTTCCGGATACTTGCTTCCTTCCATAGGGTATTTGCTGGCATTACCGGCATTGTCGGCCTATTTGGCGATGAATTTTACAGGCTCATCAACCTATACATCCTTTTCTGGTGTTATCAAAGAAATGAAAATAGCTGTGCCCCTTATAACTCTTTCATTTGCAGTAGGGGTTGTCTTGTTGCTCATAAATAGTATTGGGATATAAAGGAGGAGGCTATGAAACTTAGGTATTTGAAAAATGTAGCAACTCTTTATCTGGCGGTTGAAAAATGTATTGGTTGCGGAAGATGTGCGGAAGTTTGCCCCCACAGAGTTTTCAGAGTAGAAGAAAAGAAAGCCAAGATTGAAGATAGAGACTCTTGTATGGAATGTGGTGCCTGCGCCCGAAATTGTCCGGTAAATGCCGTTACTGTTAAAGCTGGGGTAGGATGTGCGCAAGCAGTGATTGTGGGTTGGCTTACGGGTACTGAACCGACCTGTGATTGTTCAAGCGGCGAAGCATGTTGTTGAAATGAAGTATGACGGATGATGAGTAATGGAGAAAATGCAGGTCTTGGAACCTATACTATCCCCTTGCCTGAGCTAGTCATTATTCCGGTTACTTTTACGCTTAATCTCCCCACTCAATCTCTGGACTATCATACGAAAAAACTCAGTGTCACTTTAATAGCCAAATTGACACTGAGTTTATAAGGTTTGATAAAATTGTATCCAAAATGGACCCCGTTAGGTTTGCCCCGTACCTTTTTAGCTTATTTATTACAGAGCCTTGTTCAGGTCAGCCAATACCTGCTTGAGGTCGGCAGTCATGATGTAGTCGGACATTTGATTGATGCTGGCATTTTCATCGGTGTTGACCGATACTATAACCTTGGCATCGCGAATGCCCACGGTAAACTGCACTTGTCCGGAAATACCGAACAGCAACGCCAGCTGGGGCTTGCATTTCTTGCCGGACAGTCCCACAACCCGTTCTTCCGACAGCCACTTCTTGTCGGTTGCCACTGGTTTGGAGCAGGCTACTTCGCCGCCCAGCTTGCGGGCTAATTCTTCGGCCATAGGCAGATCGTCCTTGCTTTCCATGCCCTGTCCTACCACTACCAGAATTTCCGCTGCTTCTATATCTACAGTGTCCCCTTCTTTGCCGCGTACTTCCAGAACTTTCACAGCTGAGGGGGGTACATTCACCTGCAGGCTATTTACGCTTCCGCCGCTTCCGGCAGCAGCGGCCTCAAAAGTTTTCGGGCGGATAGCTATTACCTTGCGGGGAGCGGTAATAGTCTGGGTGGCCACCGTGGCGCCTCCCAGGGCATTACGCTGGCATTCGATCTGATCGCCGTTCACCTGCAGGGCAGTAACATCCGTTAAGCAGCCGGCATCGATTATCTGGGCCAGACGACCGGCATATTCCTTGCACCGCCGGTTGGAGGACAGCAGTACCGTATCGGCCTGCAGCTGTTCAACAGCCTGAGCCAAAACCGAGGCTGCCACGGCTGCATCGGCCAGATTGATATCGGGCTGTTCGATATTGTATACTTCTGCTCCCGCACTGGCCAGTTCCTGAGCCGCCTGGCTGTCATTGATAGTGACAGCTTTGACAGCCCCACTAATCTGGCGGGCAGCAGTAAGCAGTTCCAGAGCCATATTTGTCTTGTCGCTGTATATTAATACTGTTGCCATGCCGATCACCTCCCGATTACGCCTTCAGCTTCCAGAGCTTTAACCAGCTCGTCCACTGATTTCACGACTACTTTCTTGCGCTGGGAATCAGGAGCCAGGTTGCTGATGGTCTTCACCGGGCTCTGGTCAGGCAGCTCAACCTTCAGATCGTCCAGTTCCACTACTTCCTTAGGTTTCTTACCGGCTTTCAGTATCTGGGTAACCGACGGTATGCGGGCTTCGTTAATGTCGGACAATACAGTTATAACCGCCGGCAGATTTACTTCCACCACTTCACTGCAGTCTTCCAGAGAGCGGGTAACTTTGACCGTGTTCCCGTTTACTTCGATGCTGCTGGCAAAAGCCACCTGGGGAAGGCCTAACAGTTCGGCCACCCGTGGACCTACCTGTCCCGAATAATTGTCGGCACTTCCTTCCCCGAAAAGGATCAAATCTACATCTTCAATATTTTTAATAGCAGCCGCCAGGACTTTAGCTACCAGGCTGCTCTCGGCATCTTTGAGCTGATCATCTATTACCAGATAGGCTTCATCTGCTCCGGCCGCCAAAGCTTCCTTAATGGTATCTTCAATATTCTCGTCTCCAGCCGAAAGAGCAATTACCTTGCCGCCCTGGGCTTCCTTAATCTGCACCCCTGCTTCCAGGGCATTCTTGTCAATGTTGCCCAGGGTTAAGGGCACATCGTCAAAGATGGGCTGGCGGTTGCGGATTCTGATCTGCTGCAGATCGGGAACCTGTTTTAAGGCTACCACAATGTTCACCCTGCAAAACCTCCTTCAAACATTGGTTGGTATAGTGAATGTTTAGCCAAAGCGAAACTGGACTCCGGCGCCCCCGTTGGGATAATTCCATTCCAGGACCTCGGTGCCGCAAGCCAGGCGGCAGGTCCCGCACTCCAGGCAGCCGTCGATGGTGAATTCCACCTCCCCGGCATCATTCAAGCTGTATAAACCGGCCGGGCAAACCAAAACCGCCTTCTTCAGACGCGGGTCTTTTTCCATGCCGGCTTTTATCCGGATATGGGGTTCGCTGTCATGTTTGAAGACATCCAATCCCAGTTTGGCTTTCAGTCCCATAACTTCGCTCATAGTTTTCTCACCTTCCTAAAATCACCCAACATATCCCACAACTGGCGGAAGGTTAGGTGCTTTCTGATAGTCGGATAAATCCGCTCTTTGGGACCTGCACCAACGGCATACAGTTCGCTCATTATGGCGGTAGCCAGTTCCGGGTATACGGTGAAAAAGCGGGGATTATCCAAAGCCGCAGGGACATCCTTGAAATTCTGGAAATCTTTCATAATAAAGCTGTCGTTCAGCAGCTTTTCATATACCGACAGCTGGCTGGCTCCATACTGACCGGCTTCCCGGGCTTTTAAAACTGCCTGGGCGGCATAATATCCGGAAGCCATGGCATATTCCATACCGCGTACCGTTACGCCGATATTCATGGAGAAGCCGGCGGCATCACCAGCTACCAGGATCCCGTTGCCGTACAGTTTGGTTAACGACTTCAGGCCCCCTTCCGGGATAACATGGGCACTGTATTCCACCGTTTGCCCGCCCCGAATCAGGCTGGCCACTTCCGGACGCAGCTTGAAATCGTCCAGCAGAGTCGGTGCTTGTACCTCAGGTTGGCCCTCCATCAGATCTTTTACACCTACTACTATTCCCAAACTAAGGCTTTCTTTATTGGTGTACAGGAAACCGCCGCCGAACTTGCCCCGGGTTACCTCGCCCATAAACAGCCGGGCAGCTCCTTCATCACCTTCCAAGCCAAAACGATCTTCAATAACGGCTGGATCCAGTTCAATAACCTCTTTGAAGCCTACCGCAAAATCGTGAGGTTTGCCTGGCTTGCGCAGCCCAGCCTTTTCCGCTGTCAGGGAAAGAACACCATCGCAGGCAATTACCACGTCAGCCCGTAACTCATCTCCGCCGGCGCGGACTCCAACTACTGAGCCGTTTTCCATGATGACGTCGTCCACCCGGCTCTTGGCGACCAGCATAGCCCCTTTGCGTTCGGCCTGTTTGGCCAGCCAGCGGTCAAACTTGGCCCGGAGAATACTGTAGCTCTGGTAAGGTTCCTGGCGGAGTTCCTCACCGCTGTAGCGAACCGTAATGGATTTACCCTTGGCCATCAAGGATACTTCCTCATGGGCAATAAAACGTTCCAGAGGCGCCTTTTCCCACAAATCCGGGAACAAATCCCGGATCGGGTTCAGGTAAATCCGACCGCCGGTTACGTTTTTAGCTCCAGCATAGTCTCCCCGCTCCAAAACCAATACTTCCAGACCTTCCTGGGCCAGAGTATAGGCTGCGGCCAGACCAGCCAAGCCAGCTCCTACTACAATTACATCGAATTTTTCCACCCATTCAGCACCTCGCTTTTAAGAAGAAAGGGAACCAAGCGGTTCCCTGTAATTCCTGGAGGGTTATTCCGCAAGGGTTACCCCGGCTACGATCATTTTCTGCATGTCCGCTACGCCCTCAATTTGCGGTCCAATTATGGCGTCTCTGTATATGCGGGAAACCTTATAATCATTCATCAGACCATAGGAGCCATGAATGTCTATCGACAGTCTGGCTACCTCTACCATAGTGTCACATACAAAGGTTTTGGTCAAGGCTGCTTCCTTGGCAAACTGGCGCGGATCTTTAACATTGTTGGCCAGCATTCCCAAACGGTAGGTAAGCCAGCGGGCGGCTTCATATTTAATTGCCATGTCGGCTATCTTCAACTGTATAGACTGGAACTTGGTAATGGGCTTATCCCGGTGCATTTTTTCCTTGGCATAGCGCAGGCCTTCTTCATAAGCAGCCAGAATACCTCCCAGAGCGGTAGAGCTGACCCCTACTTTACCAAAGGATATGCCCAGCTGCAGGATGGGATAACCCATTCCCGGTCCGGCCAGCACGTTCTCTGCCGGTACCTTGACATCCTTTAAGTAAACATCCAGCAACTGTCCGCCGTGCATGCCCATTTTGTCCCAGGGCTCAGAAATGGAATAGCCCTCACACCACTTATCCACCAGAAATGCAGTGGGCTTATTGGTCTCGTTATCCACGGCAAATATTACAATTACCCCGGGCCAGTTAGCATTGGAGATAAAGCGTTTGGTCCCGTTGAGGATATAATAATCACCGTCTTTTACCGCTGTAGTGGCTAACTGCTTGGGATCAGACCCGGTAGCCGGTTCGGTAAAGGCAAAGGAAGCAATCTGTTCTCCTTTGCAGCAGGGGGTCATAAATTTCTTCTTCTGCTCCTCGGTACCGAAAGCAGAAATAGCACTGAGGGCCAGGCAGTGGGCAGATATGGTCATGGCTACCCCGCCGGAAGCTCTGGCTAACTGCTCCATGGCCAGTACATATCCGTCGTATCCGCCGCCGGCTCCGCCGTATTCCTCAGGATAAGGAATACCGAAAAGCTCCAGTTCGGCCAATCCTTTAAGAATGTCTTCAGGGATCTTGTTTTCCCGTTCAATCTGTTCAGCAACCGGTTCAATATACTTCTCAGCAAATTCCCGTGCCATCTGTTGAATCATGAGCTGCTCTTTGCTCAAATTAAAATCCATAAGTGTCCCTCCTGTTTTTTGCTTATAAATCATTTTAACATTGAATATTATGTAATGGGAATATTCTTTGCTTGTTTTAATTTTCCTGCTTTTGAGAAGTAATTTTTTTATTTGAAATTTCCCGCAATTTCGCCTTTTCTCCGGGGGGGTTCCTGAGAAAAAATAAAGGAAGCAAAGATAACTATCTTCGCTTCCTGGCAGGTCTATTATCTCTAGACCCGAGCCGGTTGGCGGCTGCGCAGGGCTTTAATGGCTCTTTCCAGACCATCCACGGTCAGCTCTTCCATGGGGAAGATCTCACCAATCCTACGAATAGTCCAGGCCCCGTCAGTCCAATCCCAGTAATCCTTGGGGATAGGATTCAGCCACACTGAATACTCGAAATGGGTGCGCAGTCTTTTCAGCCAATCTATGCCGGGTTTATCGTTGTACAGCCCCCACTCAATTACCCCACCGATCCGGGTCAGTTCCGAAGGGGCCATGCTGGCATCCCCCACGATAATCACCCGGTAATCAGGGCTGTATGTCCGGAGAACATATTCTGTATCGGTGTAATTATCCAGGGTACAATGAGGATCATGGAACAGCCAATCATAGATGCAATTGTGGAAATAGAAAACCTTCAAATCCTTAAAGTGATTGGAACGATTCACAGCGGTAAACAGCTGGTTGCATAACCGGGTATAAGTAACCATGGACCCTCCCGAGTCCATAAGCAGGAGTACTTTTATGGAATTTTCCCGGGGACGTTCCCATACCAGTTCCAAGCGACCGGCATTGTCGCAGGTTTTCTGCACGGTACCCTCCAGGTCCAGTTCGGTGGGTTCACCTTCCAAACGGCTGGTAAACTGGCGCAGCTTGCGCAAAGCTACCTGAAATTGCCTTACTCCCAGAGTCTCATCGGTGCGGAACTCCTGGAAGCGGCGCATTCCCGCTACTTTGACCGCCGATANNCCGCCGATACGTATTCCTCCCGGGTGATATCCGGAATGCCCAAAGGGGGAGGTACCCCCGGTTCCAATCCAGTAGTTGCCTCCATGATGCTCTTCATTCTGTTCTTTCAGTCTTTCTTCCAGCATGCGCCTTAGTTCATCCAAATCCAGCTGGCGATGGTTGCGGCGCATTTCTTCGGTAATTTCCAGGGGGGGCAGCTCTTTTTCCAGCCACTCCCAGATCTTTTCCGGCAGCCCTTCCGGGGTCTCCACATCCTTGAAAAAGGCGGCAAAGGCCAGATCAAAACGGTCGTAATGAGCTTCCGTCTTTACCAGGATAGCCCGGGCCAGGTAATAGAACCCGGTCAGGCTTGAACCTGCCATGCCGGCTTCCAAAGCCTCCAGCAAGGTTTGCCATTCGTTCATGGTTACTGGTACGCCAAAGTTTTTAAGGGTATAGAAGAAGTTAGTAAACATAGGTATCATTCCTGTTATTTTTATTTAATAACGATAACGGTTCAAGGAGCTGTAGGAGGGCTGAACAGGCCGACTGGCCTGAGTCTTTCCATGCAGGTGGTTTAACAGGGTATCCAGATCTTCGTTCTTCTTCAGCAGCACTCCTAAAAAGGGCAATTCCTGTTTAATGCGATTGGGGCTGATTCCTCCCACCACCAGTGCCTGCAGCCAATCAATCAGCTCACTGGTACTGGGCTTTTTCTGAATGTTAGGCACGTTGCGCAGGGCGTAAAAAGTCTCCAGAGCTTGCTGCAGCAGGCGCTTTTCAATATTGGGATGGTGCACCCGGACAATCCGCTCCATGCCTTCCGGATCAGGAAAGGCTATATAATGGAAAATACAGCGGCGCAGGAAAGCGTCCGGCAGTTCTTTTTCCGCATTGCTGGTGATAATAACGATGGGCCGGTGCTTGGCAACGATGGTCTCCCGGGTCTCGGGAATATAGAAGCTCATTTGATCCAATTCCCAGAGAAGATCATTGGGGAACTCCAGGTCAGCCTTGTCAATCTCATCGATTAGCAAAACTACCTGCTCATCGGAGGTGAAGGCCTCTCCCAGCTTGCCCAGCTTTATATACTGCTTGATATCGGACACGTCATGATCGCCGAACTGACTGTCGTACAGCCTCTGGACCGTATCATAGACATAGAGTCCTTCCTGAGCTTTGGTAGTTGATTTAATATTCCAGATAATGAGGCGCTTGCCCAGAGAATCAGCTATACTTTTGGCCAGCATAGTCTTGCCGGTACCTGGCTCTCCCTTGATCAGCAGAGGTTTCTGCAGGGCGATAGCTATATTAACACTGTTCATCAATTCATCGGAAGCTATGTAATCCTTTGATCCCTGGTACTTCATAGAACTCTTGGCCATTGTCCCCGTTCCTCCAAACATTTGTAAGATGTATGTTCTCTCAAATATTAGCACGCTTACTTGAATAAATCAACGCAGCCATTTCTTGAAACGTCGGACAATTCAGTATTTTTAACCGATCCTGGCACTGTGCTTGCCGGCCAAATAACCCGTGGAAAAAGCCGCCTGCAGGTTAAACCCTCCTGTATACCCGTCCACATCCAGCACTTCGCCGGCAAAAAACAGGTTCCGGTGCAAGCAGGATTCCATAGTCCGCGGATTGACTTCTCTGACATCAATCCCCCCAGCAGTGACGATGGCTTCCTCTACCGGCCGGGTGGCGGTTATGGTTACCGGCAGGGCTTTAAGCAGTTCCGTCAGACGGCGCCGCTCCTCTTTCCTGATTTGACCGCTTTGCTGGTGGGGATCAATGCCGCTTAAACTTACAATGACCGGGATAAGCCTGCGGGGCAGCAGGTCATCCAGGGAGTTGGCAAAATGCCGCCGGGCATAGCGGTCTAAATCCCGCTGCAGCCGGGCTTCCAGCTGCTCCCGGGTCAAAGCCGGCTTCAAATCTATGGTTACTTTAACGGTCTGGCCGGTTTTGTAAAGATACTGGCCTATATCCCGGCTCATGCTCAGTATTATCGGCCCGGACAGACCGAAATGGGTAAACAGCATCTCGCCGAATTCACTGTTAATCCGTTTACCGTCCGCCTGGTAAGCGGTGGCCTGCACATTTTTCAAGGTGAGGCCTTTAAGGGATGGTATCCAGTCTTCCCGGGCCACCAGCGGTACCAGACCGGGCCTGGGTTCCACCACATGGTGCCCCAGACTGCGGGCCCATTTATATCCATCCCCGGTGGAACCTGTTCCCGGATAAGAAAGCCCGCCAGTAGCTACAATCACTCTGGGTGCGTCATACTGCCGGGATCCGCAGGTAATCCTGAACCCTTCTCCCTCGGGTATAATGGAATCTACCCGGGCTTTGGTAATCACTTCAACTTTCAGCTTGCGCAGTTCCTGCTGCAGTATCTCTACTACATCATGGGCGTGATCTGAAACCGGGAAAACCCGCTGGCCCCTTTCCACTTTCAGATGCAGTCCCCGGGATTGGAAAAAATCCATCAGGTCCCGGTTGGAAAAAGTATGCAGTGAACTGTACAGGAACCGACCGTTACCCGCATAACCCCGGGTAATAAACTGATCCAGTTCCAAAGCGGAGGTAAGGTTACACCGGCCTTTGCCGGTAATACTCAGTTTACGTCCCAGACGGTCCATTTTTTCCAGCAGGGTTACCGGTGCACCGTGATAAGCAGCGGAACAGGCGGCCATCATACCAGCTGGACCGCCTCCGATTACATATACTTTCATGGCAGCCATTCCCTTCCCGCTTAGCATTGTGTCCCTTTTTTTGTTATAATCGTTAAATAGTATGCCTTAAAGGCTTCAGGAGGTAATCATTTTGGATCGAACTGTTCCCGCGGGAGTACCCAAAATACTTTATGTTCTTATTATAGTTATTCTGGCAGCTATGTACTATTATGCGGCCATGGATGTGTCCGAGCCGGAAAAAGTGGTGGAGGATTTTTATTCCGCTTATTTTAACCGGGATTATGAAACCATGGCGGAGAATCTGAGCGTATTCTGGTCGGTGCAGTTTTTGCCCCAGTATACTTCCCAGTCTCCGGCAGAACTGCTGAACAACCGGGACCAAATTGTCAAGGAAATAAGCCAGGTAATTGCCGAACAGGAAGAGGAAAATATTCTGGAGGATAATTATTCTATCGAAGTAAATCCGGAATACACCCGGAAAGGCACCAACAGCGCTGTGGTGGTATATTCCGTTAAACAGGACGGCAATAAGCTGGGCATGGAATTGGCGTTGCTGATAAATGAAGCTGGGCAATTCCGGATTTTCAGCGTGAATCCTGTTGATACAGAATTGCTGAGCAGAATTACCGAGGATGATATACAAGAACTGGAAGAAAGCTTCACCGAGTTGTTAGGGACTGAATAACAAGGGGAAAAAACAAAGGGTCGGTTCTGCCCGCCTTGATCCCTTAACAGGATGCCGGGCAGGGAAACCGGCCCTCAATTCTTAGGCATACTTATTGAAATTGCTGGGCTAACTCTTTTAGTTTCCGGGCTGCCTGTTCTATTTCCATTACTGCCTGGAACACATCTTCTACGGCATCCCGCTGCTGGCTGGCCAGAGCGGAAATCTCCTGAGTGGCAGCGGCTGATTCTTCCGTGGAAGCGGAAATGCTTTCTACTTCTCGGACAGCCTCATCAGTAGAAGCCAGGATTTCCTCCAATACCGCCGAAATCTCCTGTATGGCTGCATCAATCTTGGCAGCACCCTGATCTATCTGTTCAAACATGCGCTGGGTTTCCTGTACCGCTTCATCCTGCTGGCGGGCTATATGATCGGACTTTTCGATCTGCTTCACGGTAACCAGCATGCCCTGCTGGATTTCCTCAATCAGCTTGGAAATATTCTGGGCCGCCTGGCCTGACTCTTCGGCCAGTTTTCTTACTTCTTCAGCTACTACCGCAAAACCGCGGCCGGCTTCTCCGGCACGGGCAGCTTCAATAGCGGCATTTAATGCCAGCAAGTTGGTTTGGTCAGCTATACCGGTTATTATTTCTACAATGTTAACTATCTGGTTGGATTTTTGATTCAGCTCATAGACCGCCTGGCTTACCATCTCCTGGGCCTTATTGCTTTCCTGCATGAAAGCGGTCTGCTTTTCCAGAGCCTTTATGCCGTGGCCTACGATGCTGTTGAACTGATTGGATTGCTCACTGACCTGCTGCACACTCTTGCCGCAGCTTTCTATAGCGGTGGCCATTTCTCTGACTACTTCCGTGGTCTTGTTGGCATGGAGTGCCTCTTCCGTAGCTGCGTTGGCCATTTCCTCGACGCTGGAACTGACCTGGTTGGCAGCTTGTCCGGTCTTTTCAATCAAGCTGCGAACGCTCAAGGCCTTTTCATTCAACAATGCAGCTTCCGAGTTAATCTCCCGGGCAACAGCTTGCAGGCTGTTATTAAGTGCCCGGACTTCCTGTTCTTTCTCAATGGATATCATTAACAGTTTTCGCGCTACCCTGGTAGTTATAGCACCGCAAATTCCTACAAAGATGAATAATAAATACCTGGCTCCAAGGGTTGCACCTACATTGCCCTCGGGGATAATGGTCGGATTTATAATAAAAGCTACCGTCATTAAAACAATTACCAGTACAACCGAAAACGCGCTCACATACAGATCAAAGTACAGCACTCCCAAGGCCAGCACCAGATAAAAGGTAGCAAACAATTCCTTGCTGCCGCTCATAATTACCACAAACAAGAATGTAGTAAGTCCTACCATCAGCATGGTCAAATACTTGGAGAACGCATGGGTTGGATACCTGAACACAATCAGGTAAGTGACAGCTATGATTAATGCTGCCAAACCGGCTTCCATCCCTATGCTGGCCAAAGTTAAATGACTGGAACCCGTACCGGTGAAGTAGATCCCCAGTGTGGACAGGTTTGCCAGTACCTCAATTAAAATACTCCCTATAAACACCCGCCGGTGGCTATCCACCATATTTTTCGCCAACAGGTCGTCACCACTATGCAAAGCTACACCCAACCTTCCCTTCCCGCTGAGTAATACCTATATATGGATATCAATTCTATAGAATTCGATCAAATCCTTTTGGACTACGACAAAATATAATAAATAGGCACAGCGTCTAACACGCTGTGCCATATTTTGCTGTACAAGCGTAATTTTCTATATCCTAACTTATTTCATATTTCGCTACTTTTCTATTTCCAGCTGGCCGGGTTTTACCTGGGTTACTTTATGGCCTTCCCCTATATGCATGCCGGACCCAATTAAGCACCCGCCGGCTACTACGGTTCCTCCCTCCAGTACGGAGTGACTGCCTACCTGGCAGTTATCTCCCAGGACACAACCATGCAGCTGGGCTTTTTCGCTGACCTGTACCCGTTCCCACAATATACATTCTTCTAATACAGCCCCGCGGCTGATATGACATCCGGGACCAATTATTACATTTCCATACATCTGCACATCTTCATCGATTACCGCCCCTGCACCAATCAAAATGTTAGCTTGGGCGGTGCGTTTTACAGTACCGGCCACCGGAACTCTTACTTTTCCCTGCAGGATGTCGTTATGAGCCTGGCGATAGGTATCCAGACTGCCTACATCGCACCAGTAGTCATCTATAGCAGCGGCAAAAAAAGGTGCCTTGATTTTTACCAGATGGGGAAAAACCTGTTTGCCGAAGTCATAGAACTGTTCAGGGGGAATATAATCGAATATCTCGGGTTCAAATATGTATATACCCGTATTAGCTAGATTGCTTAAAGCCTCTTCCGGGCGGGGCTTCTCCTGAAAGCTGCTGATACGGCCATTGCTGTCAGTGACTACTATGCCGTACCGCTCCACCTCGTCAACTGTTTTGACTGCAATAGTTGCCAGGGCACCCTGGCGCCGGTGTTCCTGCATAAGGCTGGTCAGATCAATGTCCGTTAATGCATCCCCGCTTATTACAACAAAAGTATCATCCAGGAACCACTGGCATTTTTTCACTCCCCCGGCGGTTCCCATTAACTCTTCTTCCCGGGAATAGAGCAAGGTCATGCCAGGCCGGGGAGAATTCCCGAAATAATTCTCAATGCAGTCCGCGTGGTAATGAAGATTAGCAATAACTTGTGAAAAACCATGTTCATCCAACAGCTGAATAATATTCTCCATAAGAGGCCGGTTGGCCATGGGCACCATGGGTTTGGGGACTCCTATAGTCAGGGGCATCAGCCGGGAGCCGACCCCCGCCGCCATAATCATTGCTTTCAATCAAATATTCCTCCCATTATTGCAAGTATATTCCTTTTTAATACTATACCATTATCCAGCTGGTTGGTCAGCCCTCAACCCACGATGCGTCCTTTCATTTTCTCATCCAGGTAATACCCCATTCCGCGCCGGGTCTTGATAATCCGGGGATTCTGGAGATCATCTCCCAATTTAATGCGCAGGTTGCGGATATGATATTTAGGTTCCACCCACACGGCGCCGGTATAATCCTGGCTGATAATTTCCGACAGGGTGCGATGGGAAACGATTACCCCCGGTTGACGGGCCAGGCAAGCCAGCAGGCGGGTTTCCGCCGGGGTTAACCAGGCTTGTCCCTGGGAAGTGTACACCACCGCCTGTTTTAAATCTACCTGGGGCAATTCCCTGCCTGCAACAGGTACTGCCTTCTCTTCTGTCATCTCCGGGTAGGAACGGGCCGTTTCCAGCAGGGCCAGGTTATCCCAGGTACCGGGTACTCTTTTTTCCCGGCAGCGCTCTAAAAACCACTGGCCTACCGGATCGCTGCGTATCTCACTGACCAGTTCCTGCATGTATTCCGGGCAGGCAGCAGGTGAACCTCCCAGTTCCAGTACCGGCAGCAGCAGATCCAATAAATCTCCCCGGTCAGCCATTAACCTACCCCCAGGTATTCCAGCCGGCAGCAGAAAGCTTCCCGCCCGCCTTCCAAGGTAGACATAATCTCCCTGCGCACCTCTTCCTGGTCCAGCCTCCCCTGCACCTGCAGCCTTCCCTGGCCGTGGGACAGGGTCATGGCGATAACCCAGTCTGCCTGTCCGGCTACCACAATATTGGGGTTATGAGTCACCAGAATAACCTGGCGGCTTTGCTTTATATCCACCAGGCGCGGGATTACCAGCTCATAGATACAGCCGTTGTCCAAATGATCTTCAAATTGATCCCCCATAAGTACCGGACGCCGGGCCAGCAATATAATGGGCAGCAGGAGTGAACACTGGGTGCCCCGGGAAAGACGGTAGCTGTTCACCGCTTCCACTCCCGACTTGCCCCGGTAATAGAGCTGCACCTGATCGCCGATAGATATCTCGGTCATACGGCCGCTCTCCGCCCGGTTGGCCAGAGCCCAAATAATCTGCCGGGCATCACTGGTGCCGCATTCCAGGGTGCGGCTGAGCAGTTCCGCGTCTGCCTGATTGACAATGCTCATCAGAGCCGGGGGATCAATGCGGCGGACCATACAGTCGATAAGTCTTCTGCTGGCAACACCCTGCAGCAGTTGATGCAGGAATTGCCGGTATTCCTCCACACAGCTCCGTTTATGAAAACGGATGAAAGGATTTCCTGCCAAAACCCCATTCAGCCTGGCCACGGCAGCTTTACGAGAACGGGATACGGCATCTTCCAGGCGCTGGGCTTCAACCAGCAGTACCTGTTTATGCTCCATTAGCTGCTGGGCTTTGGTGCGCAGCTTTTCGTACTCCTCTTCGCAGCCGGTCAGCTCAGCCAGTTCCCGCATCAGGCTCTGGCGGCGCCGGGCCAGTTCCTGGCACCCGGTAAACCCCTGTTCTCTTAACTCCTGAATAATCTGCTGTTCCTGAACTTCATGCTGCTGGGCCAAGGCCGCGGAAATCTCCTGGATTGCTGCCAGCCCGGCTTCCAAAACTTTAACCAGTTCCTGGGCCAGTTGCCGGCTGGATTCCAGGGTCTGGCCAACCTGGGTTAGCAGACTCTCTACTAGCTCAGGGTTCAGCCATTCGCCCTCCTCCAGGCGGCAGGCGGGATGATGGAAGGCCAGCCAGTAACGCAGCCCTTTCAAACGGGAACTCAGCAGCTTTTCCCAGAACTCAGCCAGGGATGCTTCCTGTACCAGAGCATGTTTGCGTTTTTCCGGCTCATTCAACTGCAGGCTGGTCAATTCTTTTACCAGCAACTCCTTCCGGGCTACTTTTTCTTTTAGTTCAGCCGCCTTTTCCGCTATGGTTTCATATTCATGCTGCAATTGAACCCGTTTGGCGGTATTGGCCTCCAGTTCCCGCAGCAGCGGTCCTATTTCTTCATTGGTGCGGTCTAACAGATCCATTAACACGGTCCCGCCTTGATCCAGCAGTTGCTCCAGCTGACCCTGATAGTAGGCTTCCAGGTGAAATTTCAGGTCACTGCCTTCCTGCAGCAGTTCCCCTTTATGGTCATATAACCGCGGGTAACGGCCAATCCGGCGCTGGATCTTGCGGATGTTGTCAAACTCCGTGACAAATTCCACTTCTACCTGGCCGTCTTCCAACAGGCCGGTTACATTGTGCAAAAATTCCCGGGGCTGCTGGGACCAGTCCCCCAGGGCAAAGCGTATCAAATTCAAAATACTGCTTTTTCCCGTACCCCGGGGGCCAATGATGCAGTTCAGTCCTTTTTGAAAATTTACCTCCAGTCCATCCAGAAATCCCCCCTGGACAGCCAGACGACGTATTTCCTTAACCCACATCATATGTCCCTCCCTGTAGTCGAGGTGTTTTCATTATAGAACATATGTTCGGTAGAGGCAAGAGGCAAAACCCATTATATTACAGCACACAAAAAAACCGCCTGATTCTGAAACAGCAGAACCAGACGGTCTCAGGGGAGTGATCATTTCTGACAAAGAGACGAAGCATACGCCATGCGCAGGTAATCAAGGTGAGTTTTCAGTTCAGAAATTATCAGGCTCACTTCACTGCAGCGGTCATCCTGGGGTATCGCCCCTTTCATCTCACTTAATGTAATAATAATCTGCTCCACACTGCCGCATATCCGGGAGACGTCGTTCTCCAACATGTGATAGGCCAGCTCCGATAGTTCTTCATAAATTTGTTTCAAGCTTCTCTGTTCTTCGGGCCAAATTCCTTCCAGACAATTAACCTGGGCAAGTATGGCGCGATAACAGTTATTACCCAGGCTTGTACTATCCATGGTAATCCTTTCCTCCATACCCCTTAATTATTTTTGCAAGATTTTCCATGAAAACCAAACATTATCATTCTAAAGGACCCCTTGACACAGGTCAACACTTTTTTACGCATTCATAAATTTATTTATAACCAGATCCAGCTGCTGCAATTTTTTTAGTAACAGCAGAACTGCCTGGGTAATTACCTCCTCCTCATTTTGGCCGGGCTGGGCCTGCAAAGCACTGCTCAGCTTCTGCCCCAAACAGATAGTCTGGGCAGCGGTGGCGGAAGTACAAAACAAATCCAGGGTGCGTCCATCTTTCAGCACCAGCTGGGTATGGCCATCCTTGTGTCCTATGGTATCCACAAAGTTTACATCTGCATAGCCGCAGCAGCGATCGTTGGCACAAATAGGTGTGCGCATCTTGAAAGGAATAAAGACCCGATCGGGGGGCAAATAAAAGGGCAAAACCGTCTGGCGGTCAATTATTCTCGCCACCTGCTCCCCTTGAGCCGGCAAATCGATAGCATAAAGCCTGGCCAAAGCCTTTTTTACAGAACGGATAGAGCGGCGATCCACAATAACACCTTCCCGGGTCCACAGTTCGGTACTGTCTCCCTCAGGTCCATAGGCAGGCCGCAGCAGGATAATGTCATCTTTAACCTGTTCCAGTTGCACAATAAAACACCTCCTGTCCCCATGGTGGTATCAGGAGGTGGAAATTCAGTGGGTTGAAAGTAGAAATTTAGTTGTATTCCGGTTGATTTTGCCGGCGCTTCAGCAGCAGATAGTTTATGGAATCCACCAGAGCCTGCCAGGAAGCTTCAATAATATTCTCGGACACCCCTACCGTATTCCACTTGCCGGACTGGTCGGCAGATTCAATCAATACCCGGACTTTGGCAGCGGTACCCTCTTTGCCGTCCAGTACCCGGACTTTATAGTCGGAAAGGTGCATTTCCTGTATTTCCGGATAGACTTCCGTCAAAGCCTTGCGCAGGGCATTGTCCAGGGCATTGACCGGACCGTCGCCATCGGCAGCGGTATGAAAGGTCCGTCCACCGGCACAGAGTTTAATCATGGCTTCGGAGACAATGTCACCCTGTTCGCTCTTCTCCAGGATTACTTTCAGGTTCTTTAATTGAAAGAAATCGGTACACTGGCCAAAGGCTTTGCGCAGGAATAATTCCAGAGAAGCATCGGCCCCTTCAAACTGGAAACCCTGGCTTTCCAGTTCCTTGATCTGCTTGATAACCGCCCGGGTTTGGGCGCTGTAGCTGTTTACATCCAGATTCAGTTCCCGGGCTTTGTAAAGCAAATTGGATAAGCCCGACAGTTCCGATACCAGGACCCGGCGGTGGTTGCCCACGTCTTCGGGATTAATATGTTCGTAGGTAAGGGAATCCTTCAGCAAAGCACTTACATGAATGCCCCCTTTGTGAGCAAAGGCACCGTAGCCTACAAAAGGCTGGTTATTATGATGGGGCATATTGGCAATTTCCGCTATATAATGGGAAACTTCGCTGATGCTCTTCAAGCGTCCCGGCGGCAGGCAGGACAAGTGCATTTTCAGTTCCAGGTTGGGGATTATCGAGCAGAGATCAGCATTGCCGCACCGCTCCCCGTAACCATTGATGGTTCCCTGCACCTGCAGGCATCCATTTTGCACCGCAATCAGGGAATTGCTGACTGCACATCCCGCATCATTATGGGCATGGATTCCCAGAGGAGCACCAATCACCTGGCGTACCTGCAGGACAATATCCTCCACTTCCCAGGGCATGCTTCCCCCATTGGTATCGCAGAGGACAATCCAGTCTGCTCCCGCTTCCTCAGCAGTCTTCAGCACCTGCAGGGCATAATCCCGGTTGGCCTTAAATCCATCGAAAAAGTGCTCCGCGTCAAATATGACTTCCTTGCCCTTATCCTTCAGGTAAGCGATGCTCTCCCGCACCATGTTCAGGTTTTCTTCTAAAGTGGTTTCCAGGGCTCTCAGAACATGAAAGTCCCAGCTCTTGCCTACCAGGGTTGCACAAGGGGCCCCTGAATCCAGCAAAGCCTGCAAATTTAAGTCCTGCTTGACCGAGATCCCCGGTTTACGGGTAGAACTGAAAGCGGCCAGACGGCTGTTTTCCAGGCCTATGCTTTGAATAGCCTTGAAAAACTCCATATCTTTGGGATTGCTTCCCGGCCATCCCCCTTCGATATAGGAAATACCTAAAGAATCCAGACGCCGGGCTATCTGCAGTTTATCCTCCAAGGAAAAGGAAATCCCTTCCGCCTGAGAACCATCTCGCAGAGTAGTGTCGTATATGGTTACTTTCAGCTTCCTATCCCCAATACTGTTATCCTCCTTTTAAGAAAACATCTATCCTTCTAAAATGGTCTGAGCTACAAGATCTCCCATCTCACTGGTACCCAATATGGTCTTGCCCGGCTCAGCCAGGTCCGGAGTACGGTAACCGGCATCAATTACCTTGCGGACCGCCTCTTCAATAGCCTGGGCTTCTTTTTCCAGCTTCAGGGAATAACGCAGGAGCAGAGCCGCTGATAGTATAGTAGCCAGCGGGTTGGCCTTGTTTTGCCCGGCAATATCGGGAGCACTGCCATGGGCCGGTTCATACAATCCCACCTCGCCGCCGATGGAAGCACTGGCCAGCATCCCCAGTGACCCGGTAAGCATGGAAGCTTCATCAGTCAAAATATCGCCAAACATATTCTCGGTAACAATCACGTCAAACTGGCGGGGATTGCGGATCAGCTGCATAGCGCAGTTGTCTACATACATATGGGTGAGTTCCACATCAGGATACTCACGGGCCATATCGGTTACCGTTTCCCTCCACAGCCGGGAACTCTCTAGCACATTGGCCTTATCCACCGAGCACAGCTTCTTCTTGCGCTGGCGGGCCGCCTCAAAGGCTATTTTGGCTATGCGTTTAATTTCATAAGTGGAATAGGAAAGCACATCAGTGGCCTTCTGCCCGTCAGCCGCCAGCTCCCGGCTCTTTTCCCCAAAGTAGATTCCCCCGGTGAGTTCCCGGACGATGAGAATATCCACTCCCTGCAATACCTCTTCCTTCAGGGTAGAGGCATGAATCAAAGACGGGAAAACCACGCAGGGTCTCAGGTTGGCATAAAGAGCCAGTTCCCGGCGCAAAGGCAGCAGGGCTCCCGCCTCCGGGCGCAATTCCACCGGCAGGTTATCCCATTTGGGGCCTCCTATAGCTCCTAAAAGAACTGCATCGGATTGCTCACATAATTCTAAAGTTTCTTCAGGCAGGGGATGCCCCTTGGCATCATAGGCTGCTCCTCCCACCAGGGCTTCCGTGAATTCAAAGGAATGCCCGTATTTTTCTCCTATAGCCTTCAATGCTTTCAATGCCTGGGGGACTATCTCCACCCCAATTCCATCTCCGGGAAGTACCGCAATCTTAAACATACACTTCTTCCTTTCTCTGATTGGCTGATATAAGTAACTATTTATTGCTTAACTTGTGCTGTACATAACCTATCAGGCCGCCCTGAGCCATAATCTGCTGCATGAATTCAGGAAAGGGCGCAGCCTGAAAACTTTCCCCGGTACGGAGGTTGACGATTATTCCCTTTTCCAAATCAACTTCCACCTGGTCTCCATCCTCAATGGCCTGCACCGCTGCCTCACATTCCAATATGGGCAGACCGATATTGATGGCGTTGCGATAGAATATGCGGGCAAAGGATGAAGCAATGACACAGGCTACTTCTGAACCTTTGATGGCAATAGGGGCATGTTCCCGGGAACTGCCGCAGCCAAAGTTTTTCCCGGCTACGATGATGTCTCCCGCCTGAACCTTTTGGGGAAAGCTGGGATCTGCATCTTCCATGCAGTGCTTGGCCAGTTCCGCGGGGTCTGCTGTATTAAGATAGCGGGCCGGGATAATAGCATCGGTGTCTATATCCGCCCCAAATTTATGAACCCTTCCGGTAAATTTCATGGCATACTCCCCTCAATATTATTAATAAACAGCCTCTGTGTATGACATCATTGCGTAAAAGTTTCCTAAGTATGTTATCTAGTGCAGTGGAAGCTAAAGCCACCGCTACTCAGAGTAATAAAAAAGCTTATTAACAATGTTGCGTTCGAGATTGCCGGGGCACTTCGTGCCTCGTAATTATCACTGAAGAACAGACCCCGATGAATGAAAAGTCACCTTTGTGTCATTGCGAGCGCAGCGAAGCAATCTCAAAAGAGGCTCGCAGACTGCAAAAAAGGGATCGCCACGTCGCTTCGCTCCTCGCGATGACACATTAGAAGTCTTTTCATCATCGCGAAGTCCATTTTCACAGCAATTATTACCGGCAGAGCAGACCATGATGAATGAAAAGTTACCTTTTGTGTCATTGCGAGCGCAGCGAAGCAATCTCTAACGGTGCCTGCAGGTATGTCAACGAGATCGCCACGGCACTTCGTGCCTCGCGATGACAAAGCGCAGTCATTTTCACAGCAATGACTCGGCGCAGAGCATTGAGCAACGACCATATAGTCTAGCCCGCCACTTCCTGGGGCGGGGTAATGCGTCCGGTTATGGCGCTGGCAGCAGCCACCGCCGGGCTGGCGAGATATACTTCGCTTTCCGGATGCCCCATGCGCCCTACAAAGTTGCGGTTGGTGGTAGCCAGAGCTTTTTCCCCTTTAGCCAGTATTCCCATATGCCCGCCCAGGCATGGTCCGCAGGTGGGGGTGCTGACCGCACAGCCTGCTTCCACAAAGGTTTCAATGTAACCCCGGCGCATAGCCTCCAGGTAAATCTGCTGGGTGCCCGGGAAGACGATTACTCTCACTTCCGGATGAACTTTGCGCCCTTTGAGAATGGAAGCGGCTATTTCCAGATCCTCCAGTCGCCCGTTGGTGCAGGACCCGATCACCACCTGATCAATCTGCACATGAGCGGCTTCACTCACCGGGCGGGTGTTCTCCGGCAGGTGGGGAAAGGCCACCAGCGGTTCCATTTTGCTCACGTCATACTCCCGGACTTCTGCGTATTTGGCATCATCATCCGATTTGTATAACTGATAGGGTCTTTGGGCCCGGGACTGGACATAAGCCAGGGTAATGTCATCGGGAGCAATGATACCGTTTTTGCCTCCGGCCTCGATAGCCATATTGGCCATGGTAAAGCGGTTGTCCATAGACAATTGATCAATTACTTCTCCGGTAAATTCCATGGACATATAGCGGGCCCCATCCACACCGATGTCGCCAATGGTATGAAGAATCAAATCCTTGCCGCTAACCCATTTAGGCAAAGTTCCGTAATAAACAAACTTGATGGTATCAGGTACCTTGAACCAGGCTTCCCCGGTAGCCATGGCCGCAGCCATATCAGTAGAACCGACTCCCGTGGCAAAGGCCCCTACGGCACCATAGGTACAGGTATGAGAATCGGCCCCGATAATAAGGTCGCCGGGCAATACCAGGCCCTGTTCCGGCAGCAGGCAGTGTTCTATGCCCATCTGCCCCACTTCAAAATAATGCTTTATTCCGAAACGCCGGGCGAAATCCCGTACCACCTTGGCCTGTTCCGCCGACTTAATATCCTTGTTGGGGGTAAAATGATCCGGAACCAGGACGATGCTGTCCGGATCGTGGACTCTGTCCAGGCCCAGCCGGGAAAATTCACTGATCGCTACCGGAGCGGTAACATCGTTGCCCAGAATGACGTCCACCCGGCAGTTGATCAATTCACCCGGTTCCACGTATTCCTTGTTGGCATGATAGGCCAGTATTTTTTGGCTGATGGTCATACCCATGTTGCTATAACTCCTCTCTTGGCTGATAGCAGACCCTTAGGCCTGACCTGTCTGCTGGTGTTTCTCATAGTAGTATTTATTGATAGCATTAATATAGGATTTGACACTGGCTTCAATAATATCGGTACTTAAGCCCCGGCCTCCATATATCTTGCCGTCAATTTCAATATGGGATATTACTTCACCCAGAGCATCCTTGCCGCTGCTGACGGCATTCAGCTTGTAATCATGCATCTTGCCATAAATATCCGTAATCTTGTCAACCGCATGACAGGCAGCGTCCACCGGCCCGTCACCGGTAGCGGCGGCTTCAAATTCCATGTTGTCAATGGCCAGTTTAACGGTAGCCGTGGGCACTATGCTGGTACCGCTGGAAATATGCAGGTAGACCAGTTTGAACCTCTCCGGTATAGCCCGGACTTTGTCATTGACCAGAGCTTCCAGGTCCTCATTGGTAACCTCTTTTTTCTTGTCAGCAATCTCCTTAAAGGCCTTGAAAGCCCGATCAAGTTCTTCGTCACTCAGGTCATAGCCCAATTCCTGCATATGTTTGCGGAAAGCATGCCGCCCCGAATGCTTGCCCAGCACCAGGGTACTGCGGGAGGCCCCGATCAGCTCGGGACTCATGATTTCGTAAGTGGTGCGCTCTTTTAATACCCCGTCCTGGTGAATCCCTGATTCATGGGCAAAAGCGTTTTTCCCCACAATGGCTTTGTTGGGCTGTACCTGCATACCGGTCAGGGTACTCACCAGCCGGCTGGTTCTAAATAACTCTCCGTAGTTGACATTGATCTGCTTGTTAAAGAAGGCCTGGCGGGTGTACAAAGCCATGATGATTTCTTCCAGAGCGGCATTGCCGGCTCTTTCCCCGATGCCGTTGACAGCACATTCCACCTGGCGGGCACCGGCCAGGATACCCGCCAGGGAGTTGGCTACTGCCAGGCCCAAATCGTCGTGACAGTGCACGCTGATTATGGCCTTGTCTATATTGGGCACCTTTTCAAACAAGGTGCGGATAAACTGCCCAAACTCTTCCGGCACCGCATATCCTACCGTATCCGGCAGGTTTACTACCTTGGCTCCGGCATCGATGACTTTTTCCACTACCTGGGCCAGGAAATCTATATCACTGCGGGAAGCATCTTCGGCGGAGAATTCCACATCACTGCAGTACTTGCGGGCATATTTTACCGCTTCTACCGCCTGTTCCAGCACCTCCGGGCGGGATTTCTGCAGCTTGTAACGCAGATGAATGTCAGAGGTAGCCAGGAAAGTATGTATCCTCGGATTTTCTGCCTCACGAACAGCTTCCCAGGTACGATCGATGTCTCCTCTTACTGCCCGGCACAACCCGGCGATCACCGGCCCTTTTACCTTACGGGCAATAGTCTGTACGGCGGCAAAATCACCCGGCGAAGCAATAGGAAAACCAGCCTCGATGATATCCACTCCCAAACGGGCCAATTGCTGAGCGATCTCCAGCTTTTCTTCCACATTCAGGCTGACTCCCGGTGACTGCTCACCATCTCTTAAGGTAGTATCGAACAGGTAGACTCGATTACTGCTCACTAACTACAAACCTCCTACCTTAATGTGGAGCAGGAATACCAACACCCGGTAAATCCCCTCTCCCAACAACTCTGTTTACCTGGTTATTTATTGTTCTTCAGCCAGGGCATCATGCTTCTCAGTTCTGCCCCTACTTCTTCGATCAAGTGTTCCCGGTTCTGGCGGCGCAGAGCGTTAAACATGGGACGGCCCACCTGGTTTTCCAGCAGCCATTTCTTGGCAAAGTGTCCTTCCTGGATTTCCTTGAGAGCTTCCCACATAGCCCGGCGGGTCTCTTCACCGATGATTCTGGGCCCCATGGTATAGTCGCCGAATTCGGCGGTATCACTGATGGAATAGCGCATATAGCTCATGCCGCCCTCATACATCAGGTCTACAATAAGCTTCATTTCATGCAGGCATTCAAAATAGGCAATTTCCGGCTGGTATCCGGCCTCTACCAGAGTTTCAAAACCGGCCTTGATCAGCTCGGTAACTCCTCCGCAAAGTACGCACTGTTCACCGAACAGGTCGGTCTCGGTCTCTTCCTGGAAAGTAGTCTCGATTACCCCTGCCCGGGTAGCGCCAATGCCGCAGGCGTAGGCCAGTGCCAGTTCCTTGGCCTGCCCGGTAAAGTCCTGCTGCACAGCTATCAGGGCGGGAACACCGGCTCCTCTTTGATATTCCCGGCGTACCAGGTGTCCAGGTCCTTTAGGAGCAACCATAAATACATCTATATAAGGAGGCGGCACAATCTGCCCGAAGTGAATGTTAAAGCCGTGAGAAAATCCCAGGGCATTACCTTCCTTCAGGTGGGGCTTGATCTCTTCATTATATATACGGGCTTGAACTTCATCCGGCAGGAGCACCTGGATAATATCACCGGCGGCAGATGCTTCGGCTACGGTCATAGGAGTGATACCTGCAGCAATAACTGCGTTCCATTCCTTCTCGCTGGCTTCATCAAAAGGCTTGCGCAAGCCTACTACTACATTGATTCCGCTGTCATGAAGGTTCTGAGCCTGGGCGTGACCCTGGGAGCCAAATCCCAGAACCGCTACGGTTTTCCCTTTGAGAAGATCTAAATTAGCGTCTGCATCATAATACATTTTAGCCATGTTTCCATTCCTCCTTGTTATTGTACGGCATCCCGCCGCTATTATTTTGCTCCACCGCGCACCATGGCAACCTTGCCGGTGCGAACCAGTTCAATAATACCGAAAGGCTTCAGTGAGTCTTCAATGGCATCTATTTTACCGGAGTCTCCGGTGGCTTCGATTATCAGGGAATTACGTCCAATGTCTACAATTCTGGCTCTGAATATGTCAACTATCTGCACTATGTCCGCTCGTACGTTGGCATCAGCTTTTACTTTTATCAGGACCAGTTCTCTTTCCACGGCTTTTTCTTCCGTAAGATCTACAATCTTGATGACTTCCACCAGCTTATAAAGCTGCTTGGTGACCTGCTCAATTACCCGGTCATCACCGTCAACCACAATGGTCATGCGGGAAATACCGGGATCCTCAGTAGTTCCTACAGCCAGGCTTTCAATATTGTAGCCCCGGCGGCGGAACAGGGTGGTCACCCGGGTTAAAACACCAGGTTTATTCTCCACGGTTACTGATAAGGTATGGGCCATTAACAGTCACCTCCCAGCATATTGTTCAGGGATGCGCCCGGGGGAACCATGGGATAAACATTGGCTTCCCGTTCTACCCAGAAGTCAATTATTACCGGGCGATCGGTCACTTGCAAAGCTGCTTGCAGGGCCTTTTCCACATCCTGAACCTCTGTAACCCTCATTCCCACAGCTCCGTAGGCTTCCGCCAGCTTGACAAAATCCGGCTGGACGCTGATATCGGTATGGGAATAGCGACCTCCGTAGAACAGGCTTTGCCACTGGCGGACCATGCCCAGGTACTGGTTGTTGAGAATGCATATTATAATAGGCAGATTGTATTGCACAGCAGTGCCCAGTTCCTGAATATTCATCTGGATACTGCCGTCTCCGGCAACATCTATAACCGTCATATCCGGCCGGGCAATCTTGGCTCCCACTGCGGCAGGAAGCCCGAAACCCATGGTGCCCAATCCCCCGGAAGTAATAAAGGTACGGGGATGTTTGAATTTGTAATACTGGGCGGCCCACATCTGATTCTGCCCCACTTCCGTGGTTATTATGGCTTCCCCTTTCGTGAGTTCGTATATTTTTTCAATAACATATTGGGGCATAATGCGGCCTTCGGCGGAAGAACCGTAGCACAGGGGATACTGCTGTTTCCAAAGGTTAATGGTAGCCAGCCAATCCTGGCGCTGGCTTTCCTCCACCGGGGACAGGCGGCCGTTGATGGCTGCCAGCACCTCTCCCACATCACCCACGATAGGAACGTGCACCGCTACGTTCTTGCCGATTTCCGCTGCATCTATGTCTATATGGATAACCTTGGCATGGGGAGCGAAGGTTTCGATTTTTCCGGTAACCCGGTCATCAAAGCGCACCCCCACGGCGATCAGCAAATCGCACTCACCAATTGCATAATTGGCATAGCGGGTACCGTGCATTCCCAGCATCCCCAGGGAAAGAGTATGGTCTGCCGGGAAACTTCCCAGACCCATAAGAGTGGTAGTCACCGGTATTTTCTGGCTTTCCGCCAGTTTTCTCAGTTCTTCCGAAGCATTGGAGGCTATTATCCCGCCTCCCGCATATATAACCGGCTTGCGGGCTTTTTGGATCAGATCCACAGCGGTTATTACCTGCCCGTGATTAAAGCCTTTCATAACCCGGTAACCCCGGATGTTAACCTCCCCATCGGTAGGGGTCCAGTCAATAGCTCGTTCCATAATGTCTTTGGGCAAATCTATCACAACCGGACCCGGCCGGTTGGTCCTGGCAATGTAAAAAGCCTCCCGGACAACCTGTTCGATATCCTCGGTCCTCTCTACCAGATAGTTATGTTTAGTAATAGGAAGAGTAATTCCCGTAATATCAGCTTCCTGGAAAGCATCCCGGCCAATCAGTGATGTGGCCACCTGGCCGGTCAAGCAGACAATGGGTATGGAATCCATATTGGCCGTGGCTATTCCCGTTACCAGATTGGTAGCACCGGGACCGGAAGTACTGAGACAGACTCCTACCTTTCCAGTTACTCGCGCATAAGCATCGGCAGCGTGGACCGCCCCTTGCTCATGACGAACTAATATATGTCTGATATCAGAATTATAGAGGGCATCATAAATCGGCAGTACTGCACCGCCCGGGTAACCAAAAATGGTGTCCACTCCTTCTCTCTGCAGGCACTGCAGCAGTATTTCCGCACCTCTTAACTTCATAAAGTCACCTCCGATTATTAAGCCAGATTAAGTAATGTGTCGCTGGCCTCGGCCAGCCTGTTGTGTCAAATGGTCCGATATATGATAAAAGCGGGCTGATGATGGCCCGCTTCTGCTAGGTATTTGCGTACCAGCTTACTTTCGGAAAACAGCTCCGGTACTGGCTGATTGCACCATCTCAGCATATCGTTTCATATATCCGCTTTTTATTCGAGGTTCGGGTGAAGTCCATAGTGCCCGGCGGCGGGATAATTCCTCTTCCTCTACCAGGAGTTCTAGTCGGTTGGCTGGAATGTCAATGCGTATAAGGTCTCCTTCCTCGACTAGAGCAATGGTTCCTCCTGCCGCCGCTTCCGGGGATACGTGGCCGATGGAAGCTCCTCGGGTTGCCCCGGAAAAACGTCCATCGGTTATTAATGCCACCTCCTTGTCAAGGCCCATACCAGCTACTGCGGAGGTGGGGGTAAGCATCTCCCGCATTCCCGGACCACCCCGTGGACCTTCATAGCGAATAACTATAACATCACCGGGGAGGATTTTATTGGATAATATGGCTTCTACGGCTTCCTCCTCGGAATTGAAAACTCTGGCTGGTCCCTCATGCTGAATCATTTCTTCCGCTACAGCACCTTTTTTAACCACGGCTCCTTCAGGAGCCAGGTTGCCGAACAGAATCGCCAGCCCGCCGGTGGGGCTGTGGGGATTATCCAGAGGCCGGATCACTTCATGATCCAGAACCGGATACTTGCTTATATTCTCACCTACGGTCTGCCCCGTTACTGTCAAACAACCAGTATTCAGCAAACCGCCCTTGTTAAGCTCATTCATCAAAGCCTGAACTCCGCCGGCCCGGTGGAAATCCTCGATGTGGTGTCCGCCAGCCGGACTCAGTTTGCATAAATGGGGGGTCTGGTCACTGATCTGGTTAAACAGATCCAGATCAATATCCACCCCGGCCTCGTTAGCGATAGCCATAAGGTGCAGGACGGAATTGGTGGAGCAGCCTATGGCCATATCCACTTTTATGGCGTTGGCAAAGGCCTGGGGGGTCAAAATGTCCAGGGGCCGTATATTCTTCTCCAGCAGTTCCATGATTTTCATGCCCGTTTTTTTGGCCAAACGAATACGCTCGGAATAAACCGCCGGGATAGTGCCGTTGCCGGGCAAGGCTAGGCCTAAGGCTTCGGTCAGACAGTTCATGGAATTGGCGGTAAACATTCCGGAACAGGACCCGCAGGTGGGGCAGGCGTTCTCCTCCAGTTCCGCCAGTTCCTCTTCCTGCATCCGGCCGGCTGCAACAGCACCCACCGCTTCAAAGATCTGGGTAACGCTTACCGCTTGGCCTTTGAAGCGTCCGGCCAGCATGGGGCCGCCGCTGACAAAGATAGAAGGTATGTTAAGCCGGGCTGCTGCCATCAGCATCCCCGGGACAATCTTGTCGCAGTTGGGAATGAATACCAGGGCATCAAAAGCATGGGCGGTAGCCATAATCTCTACCGAATCGGCGATCAGCTCCCGGCTGCCCAGGGAATATTTCATGCCGATGTGATTCATGGCGATGCCGTCACATACTCCGATAGTCTGGAATTCCAGGGGGACTCCCCCCATCATGCGAACTCCGGCCTTGACAGCCTCCGCAATCTTATCCAGGTTTATATGTCCAGGAACAATATCATTATGAGAATTGACAATGCCTATCAAAGGCCGTGCCATTTCTTCATCAGTTAAACCGAGTGCCTTAAATAACGCGCGATGAGGCGCTTTTTCCAATCCGATTTTGACCTGATCACTCTTCACCAATTATTCCTCCCTATGATTACGCCGTCCCGACACTCCCGCGATTTTATATTGGTAAATAAAAAACCCTCTCGTCCGTTCAGGGACGAGAGGGGCTTCCCGCGGTACCACCCTGCTTGTTGCCATAATAAAACGGCAACCGCTTAATGATCTCTTGTTAACGGACTTGAAGCGTCCGGCGCACCTACTAGGTTCAAACCGTTCAGATTGCGGCTCCGGGACGATGTCCAGGTGAAATATTGATACCGGTTCCCAGCAACCCCGGCTCTCTGTGATCAAGGGATTTCACTGTTGCTTCCCTTCATAGCCTGCGAATATGTAGTTATCTATAAAGTATAGGCAAAGGCTGTGAGGCTGTCAACCAATTTTCTTGCGATGCAGATGAGTTACTGTGAAAACTCTTTTTACCTCGGTCCAAGTGTGCCAGTAGGTTTGCCCTTCGCACCTTGGTGCGGGAGTCCGTTGGAAACATCCTGTTTCTAGCTCCCCTTCCCACCGAAGTAAGCCGATGGGTTGAGGCGAGGAGTCCCGGAGGGAGCCGGCTCATATTCCTGCAAGCATTGCAGCGACGTTTTCAAGTATTAGGGGAAGCTTTAGCTTCCGATTGAAGGCTAAAACTTCCCCTGCATCTTTTAGCGATAGGATTGCATTCTTGATGCTCGCGATGACCCAACAAAAACTATCCTCTTACATCTTGCGCAATGATTGCTGCTGTACTTTGCGGATGTATTCCTTCAGGTGCACCCGGTGGGATCCGTTATGATTCAACTGGCTGCTTTCCCGCTGTTTAATACGCTTGAACAGGGTCCATAAAAGCCGGGTACCTTCCTCGGTCTGGGATGCTTCCCAGGGACTCATGCCGCTTAATACACTGAGCTGGGAGTAATACCACCGGTTAAGATATATCTCTTTCAGGATTTTCTCCAGTTCAGGATGCTGTTTTTTAACGGTGCTGGTCAATACATCAAACAGCCCGTTCTCCCTTACTTCCAATCCGTCGAACTCCAGGGAATCAAACATGCGCTCTTCAAAACAGCGCCTGGCCCGGGCCATATCCTGTTCCCCGAAAGTGGATACGGTAACCCAGCCTGAACCCAGCACATACTCTACAAAATAGTCGGCTCCTCCCGGCCGGCTTTCTATTTGGTAAAATACCTGGTAATCATCGGAAACCTTCAGGTGCAGGTTGTGGAGATCCATGATCCTCTTTTCCACTTTCTCCCGGTCTTTCACCAGGTAACGGGCACTGATGAAACGCAGGCCATCTTCAAAAAAGCCGTCATCTTCTTCAATAAGCAGCAGGTCTTCAAAATGCAGGTACTGCCCGCTGAGATAAGTGTAGAAGGTCATCAGGTTCACCTGGTATTCGCCCCGGGATATCACCGGCACCACTCTTTCGCTCAAGAGCAGATGATGAAAATCCATCAAGGTATCAAAATCCTGGCAGGCGATAACAAACTCATCTCCATTGACAACCAGATCCGCTATTACCCCGCTTAGCATGGAAATACCATGGCTTAAATCCTCTTCATGGTAGGTAACCCGCATATGCAGGCCATAGGGCAGTTCTTCCATCTGATGGATGCCATCCACCCGCTCCAGAGCTTCAAAAAGTCTGTCCAGGTCAGTAATTTCATAAACCCGGCAGTAGATCTGGCGGTTCAAGGGATTTAAGTCAGACAGGTTGTCAATCTTGCTTCTTGCCAATTGAGTACAGGTTTTAATAGTCCAGATTTTATTGGCACCCCGTTCCAGCTGGAACTGGTATTTTTCCAGATAACAACTGCGCTCCTCCATAGCTATAGCATAGCTTTTGACCTGGGCTACCGTACGGGAGGCCAATACTTCTTCCACCTGTCCCTCCACTATATGATGCAGTATGGGAAAGTACCGCCGGGCAACCGGAGCGGCTTCAGGAGCCAAGATGGAGTCCAGATAGATCCAATCTCTCTCCCGGACAGCCCGGAAGAAACTGTTTACCAACTGGCGGGGTCCCAGGCGAAATGACAAGCGCAGGATCAACGCTTTCTCCTGGTCAGGAGTTAACAACTGTCCATGGCTCAGGTATTTCTGGTACAGAAACTTGCCTAATGCCGGGCGGGTCATGTGGAGGACGTTCTGCTGATAGGCCTGGTATATAAGGGCACAGGCTTCTTCAAAAGTTATTTCCACCATATCGGCCAGCAACTCCCGGTCCCGGTTATACTGGCTCAAGGGCATATTCTCTACCATGAAAAAGCTATGTACTCCATCACCGTTGTAAGCCAGATAGAAGCACTCCACATATACGCCGGGGCCGCCGATATCCCAGGCCACATCCACCGCTACGCGGCTGGTATGCCGGCTGCAGGTAGCATAGGCTTTATAAAAAGTGCCCTTGAAAAACTGGGGAGGCGTAACATCCAGGCCAGCTAAGCTGTATTTCTCCAGGGCCCGGTTGCAGAGAGCCTCCATTTCCGGTCCAAATTCGGCTTTCATGAGATGAAAAAAAGCAGCCATTTCCGGTTCGTAAAAGGAAGAAAGGCTTTCCATGACCGCAGGCCTGAGATCGAAAGGAATTTCCTCAATCATTTCCAACAGGAAAAGACGTCCGTCGGGTTCATTTACCAGGGTTTTTATATCATTCACCAGACTTTTTAAAACCGGTCTGGGGAAAAAGGGATTTTTCTTGCGCATCCAGCTCTCCTAGTGCTTCTTTTTAATCTGAGGTTACCACTTCTTCGCTTAAGACGCAATTACCCCTCTGCCTTAAAAAATGTTCCAAAAATTGCTAATGTTTATAAATTTTTTCAAAACTTGTGCCAAGAGGCGAATCATGCCAAATAATTTCTTTTTTCAGGAGGAAACCATGTCTAGGCACAGAATCTATTCTGAAAAATGGCAGTATATTACACTGCCAGTATAAATAATTATCAGGTGCTTATGCGAAAAATAAGAATTGATGAACTAAAAACGGGAATGGTAGTAGCCCGGGCCATAGTTGACAGCGATGGACGGGTTCTGCTGTACTCCGGTATTCAGCTCAACGAAAGATACATCAACAAACTCCGTGAGCTGGGCCTGAATTCCGTTTATATTCGGGATGCTTTTGACCATGTACAGGTAAACGATGTTATTTCCGATGAAACTCGAATACAAGCCATTCGGGTAGTCAAGGATAACTTTCAGGCTCTGGAGAATCAGCATAAACTCAATATTCGCGCGGTAAAAGCCATGGTTGATCAGATCATCGACGAGTTGCTGGCCGACCTGTCGGTGCTGGTGAATCTAACCGATATCCGCACCTTTGATGATTATACTTTCGCTCATTCGGTGAATGTATCAGTGCTGGCAATCATGACCGGGATAACCATGGGCTACAACGACTTGCAGCTGAAAGAGCTGGGCGTAGGGGCTATTTTGCATGATTTAGGCAAAATCCGCATTGACAAGAGCATTCTCAGCAAAACAGGTGAGCTCAGCAAGGAAGAATATGAGGAGGTCAAACGGCACCCTGTTTATGGTTTTGAAATCCTGCGCCAGTACCAGGATGTTTCCCTGCTATCGGCTAATGTAGCCTTCCAGCACCATGAACGCTGGGATGGAAGCGGTTATCCCCGGGGCCTGTCAGGCGAAAACATACTGGAATACGCCCGTATTGTAGCGGCCTGCGATGTATATGACGCCCTGCTGGCGGATCGCCCCTACCGGGCATCTTATACTGTTAGCCAGGCCCTCACCATACTAAAGCGAATGTGCGGTCTTTTCCTGGATAAACGCTGCGTTGACGCCTTAACCAGCAACATAGCGGTTTACCCCATTGGCTCAGTGGTACAGCTGAGCACGGGAGACGTGGGGGTAGTGGTGGACGTTAACAAAGAATCACCCACCCGTCCCGTAGTCAGACTGGTTATTGATCGTTACGGAAGCCGCATGCATAATCCCCAGGAAGTTGATCTGTCCAAGTACACAACGGTAATGGTGGCCAAAAGCCTTACTGAAGAAGAAATTCAAAATTTGCTGTAAATACTAGCATTTTGATAAAGGAGGTTCGAAAAATGCTGTGGGAACAACCTGGTGCCCATAACACCAAAGCCACTTTGGATCTGGCTTTAAAAAGAGCTGAAGAGTTAGGAATAAAAAACATAGTAGTTGCCTCTTGCAGCGGTGCTACCGCCCGTGAGCTTCTGGCTATGGCCAAGGGAATGGAAATTGTCTGTGTCACTCATCATAATGGTTTTGAACAGCCGGGAGAAAATGAAATGGATCCCCAAACCCGTAAGGAGCTTGAACAGGCCGGTGTCCGGGTTCTAACCACTACCCATGTACTGGCCGGAGTGGACCGGGCGGTTCGCAATCAATTCGGCGGAGTATATCCAGCGGAAATAATTGCCCAAACCCTACGCATGCTGGGTCAGGGCGTAAAGGTAGCCACAGAAATAGCGGTCATGGCCCTGGATGCGGGCTTAATCCCCTATGGCAAAGAAATTATTTCCATAGGCGGTACTATAAAGGGAGCAGATGCTGCCATTGTAGTGAAACCTGCTCATGCCAACCGCTTCTTTGATACGGAGATCAGGGAAATTATCTGCATGCCCAAAACCAAGAAAAAAGCTTAAAAAGTATAAAAAAGCTGCCGCCAAGCCAATTTATAATTGGTGATCGTTTAATGTATGAGAAAATTGCGGCAGCTTTTCTGCTATTGTTGATCGGCTGTACTCTATTATACCTGCTGGTAGCCAGAGTTTATCCCTCCATTACTAATAAAAGCTGAGAATTATATCCTGCAATAATTCTCCTGGACCCGGTCAAAATAAGGGTAAAGGAGGGATCACTGTGACAAGATACCGTACCACCGATGGAAAAGAAGATTTGAAACAAAGAATTGATCCCTGGGCAGCTATGGCCATCCCTTTAGCTTTTATCAATGGCATCTATATCGGCAGTTATGCCCTGCGCGCCATAAGACAGCATTGGGAAGGCGGACCTATGGATTAGTTCTTCCTCCTTGAATGGTTCACCTCACTGGTGAGCCATTTTTTTCGCTCTGTTCATCTTGGGGCATTTCAGCTTTTGTTCAAATTATCCCGGGCTGTTTTTCCATTCTCGACCTTTACCCCGCCTCCTGGTCTGCTACAATATTTAAGGAACGTTAATAGGGAAGTGAGATCATGCTTGTCCAGGTGGCCCGGGGCATATTCATGGTAGCGCCTTTGGATAAACCCCGTTACCCCTATGCCAACTGCCTGTTTATCGATGATGATCGTCCGGCGGTAATAGATTTGGGAGCCGGTGCCAATGCTTTCCGGGAAATTGACTGCTCTAGAGTTCAGCTGGTTATGCTGACTCACTTTCATTTTGATCATGTTCACGGCTACGACCTGTTCAGCCACGCTGATTTGATGGCCGGCCAGGAAGAAGCAGCCACTTACCGCGATGAGCAGGCCTATATGGAGTTCCACGGTTACACCTTATGGGAGGAATTGATGAAAATCCCCCGCCAGGCTTACGGCCAGGTAGTCCCTTTAAAGGACGATGTGCTGGCCCGCCCGGGTTTTCGCCGGCTGCCCCTGGCTGGTACCTTAAGTGACGGCCAGACTATTGAACTGGGCAGCATCAAGCTGACTGCAGTGCACCTTCCCGGCCATACCCGGGGCCATTATGGATTTTATATAGAAAAAGAGGGCATCCTGTTCAGCGGTGACATCGACCTGGTAGCAACAGGCCCCTGGTACAGCAGCAACAGTGCCAGTGTGGGGGACCTTATAAACTCCGTGCAGCGCATCAAGGAAATAAACCCGGATACAATAATTCCCTCCCACCGCCATATTCAAAGGGAAAACATTGCCGCCCAGCTGGATCGCTATATCGGGGTGGTGCTGGAGAGAAACCAGCGCCTGCTGGAAATCCTGCGCAATCCTCATAACCTGGATCAGCTGGCTGAATACCGCCTGATATTCCCCAACTGCCAGAATATCTACGAACTGTTCTGGGAGAAAATGACCCTCCGCAATCACCTGCGCTATCTGATTGACCAGCACCTGGTGCAGGAACTTCCCGACGGTTATTACCAGCGCATTTGACTGGCAAATGAACGACTATTACCTGAGCTGAAGAGTTCCAATATCTATTCCCTCGGTCCTCGCTTAAAACATCCTGTTTCTCGCTCCCCTTTATTCCACGACGGCACAAAATTTGTACAGCTAATTTAAATGTTCAGAATTCTTTGATGCTATTGATTTGTTAGAATATTCCCGAGGAATTATTTTCCGGCATTGGAGGTGGTAATGGGTTTCACCCATCTCAAGGATGGGCAAGGGGGGACTTGATATTTCCCTTTTAACCTCTTTAAAGCCCGGGGAGGGCGTAAATAGATTATTGGGGGTTGGATAACATGGCATCGAACTTCATTCAATCAACACGTGACCACCGTTTTATTCTCAAAGAGTGGTTGGACTTGAACAAGGTATTTGCCACGGAACGCTTCAAAAACAGCTATGGTATCGATGATATTGATTTCATTCTGGATAATGCCCTGAAAGTTGCCAAAGAGGTGGTAGCACCTACCAACGATGACGGCGACCAGCAGCACGCTGTTTTTGAAAATGGCAAGGTTACTGTTCCTGAATCTATGAAAAAAGCCTATTTCTTCATCCAGGAAAATGGCCTGGGTTCCAGCAATAAAAACCATGAAGACGAATCTGCTCTGCCTAACAGTATCCTGGCCTGTATCAATGAATACCTGATCGGAGCCAATGCCGCTCTGTGTCCCTACTTTTTGGCCACTTCCGGGGCGGCAGGACTGATACAGAGCTTCGGCAGTGAAGAAGTAAAGCGGATTTTCCTGCCTAAAATGTTCAGCGGGCAGTGGACAGGCACCATGGATCTGACTGAACCCGGCGGCGGTTCAGACGTGGGTGACATATTATCTAAAGCATATCCCACTGATCAGCCCGGCATCTACAAGATCAAAGGAACCAAATGCTTCATCACCGGCGGCGAGCAGGACATTACTGAAAATATCGTTCACCTTACCTTAGCCCGTATTGAAGGCGCCGCTCCGGGCACCAAAGGCATCTCGTTGTTCGTAGTGCCCAAATACTGGCCTACTCCCGACGGTGAGGCAGGAGAATTCAACGATGTCAACTGTGCGGGAATAGAACACAAAATGGGACTGAGGGGATCAGCCACGGCGGTAATCAACTTTGGCGAAGAAAACAACTGCCGCGGCTTCTTGCTGGGAGATCCTCCTGATGAAACTGGGAAAGCCCAGGGTATGGCCCAAATGTTTCAAATGATGAATGAAGAACGCCTGGTAACCGGCCATGCCGCTCTGTCAGCGGCAGCCGTAGCCTACTATAACGCCGTCAAATATGCCAGTGAGCGCATCCAGGGCCGCCCCCTGACCAATCCCAAAGCGGGACGAGTCCCAATCATCAAACACGAAGATGTCCGCCGTATGCTGATGTATCAGAAGGCTCACATTGAGGCATCCCGGGCTATGTCCATTTATACCTATTATCTGATAGATCTGGCGGAAAACAGTTCCGATGCAGAACTGGTCCAAAAAGCCAAGAACTTCATCGAGGTCCATACCCCTGTAGTAAAGGCTTACTGCTCCGATGTATGCTGGCTGTCTATTTCGGAAGCCATGCAGGTTTACGGCGGGTATGGTTTTAGTGAAGAATATCCTATAGCCCAGCTGCTGCGGGACACCCGCATATACTCCATTTGGGAAGGGACCAATTATATCCAGGCCATGGACCTGGTAGGGCGTAAATGGATGTTAGGGAAAGGACAGGTTTTTGCCTCCTGGCTCCAGGATATCCAGGACTTTATCGATAGCAAGCGCGTTGATTCCCTGTCCCGGGAATTCGACCTGCTGCAGCAGGCCTTGAATGACTACCGGGAAATCCAGACCACCCTGGGAGGTTACCTGGGAGCAGGCAAAGTAGGTATGATAGGCCTTTATGCTACCCGCATCCTGCACGCCACCGGCAAACTGCTGGGAGCCCGCCTGCTGCTGGATCAGGCGCTGGTAGCCGAGAAAAAGATTGCCGAGCTGGGCACCGATCATTATGACTATCCTTTCTACCAGGGCAAAGTAAACACCGCCAAATTCTTCGTCCGCAATATTCTGCCCGAGGTATCCTTCATCCTGAGTGTTATCAAAGATGGGGATACTTCGGCTCTCGATATAGAGGAAGCAGCTTTCTTTGCCTAACTAATACACTGCCTATCCCCCACCCTTAGCGAAAGCCCGGAATCCTTTGGGTTCCGGGCTTTTGCTTCGGCCAGCAGCATAATCAGCTCCCTTCATTTATCAAAAACATCGGGATGGGAGCGCCGCTCGTACAGGGGACGTATGTTATGAATATCAAATATAAATCTTTCCTTGGGGAAAATAGCAAAAACCGAAGGATGAAGATTGTTGATCAACTGGCGGAACATGTTGGCGAAATCAAATTCCTGGTAGATTTCATCTTCAAATTCCAGATTATATACTGTACCCTGGCGTTGTCTGTCACCGGACACTACGGTTACGGTCACATCGGCAAGCACGCGCATGGGGTCACCTCCTTAACCCTATGGGTATCAGAAGCCTCCTGGCTTCCCTGTGTAGTATATAGTCTATGTGGATAGTACCATTAGGGAGATACCCCCACCTGATCAATAAGGTAAAGGCCCTTTTATGAACTTGCCTGGGCAGCAAATTCACTCCCCTGACCTCCTCCGTGCCGGGAAAGGAAATTCCCGTCTCCGGCAAGGCCTTTAAGAATGATGCCGGTCCTTGGTCATAACCGCCTCCTGGTATGTACAATCCAATCAAGCTCATGGATCCAGAGCCCTACTCTCAGAAAGGAGGTGTCAACATGGCTGTTACCGCTACTCCTGTCAGCAGCGAACTGGTTTTGGTCCTGGACAACGGAATAGGTGTTTCCGGGCAGCAGCTGATCCGCAACCGCTCCTATGGTGATGTAAAACCAGAAGCTGCCAATGATGATGTTTACCAGGTTGCTCAGGTGCTTCTCAGCCTGCAGAGCCGCACCCCCTTGGCAATTCACCGCCAGGATACTGTTGAACTGACCAACGCTTAATCGGTAACGGAAAAAACCAGGGAAAGGAGGATGAAACATGGCGATTCAGAGAGTGCTGCAGATGGACTTTACTACCGAGCTGGGCCGCAATCACCGCATAAGGGTCTATGATGCCAGGGAAGACTTGACTTCGGAAGAGGTATCTGCCGCTATGGATCAAATCGTCGCCGGCAACATCTTTTCCGGCAACGGCGGAGCCCTTACCGGCAAGGCCCGAGCCCAGATGATCGTCAGCGAAACTACCGAATTCGATCTGGTCTAGTCTATCAAGGTTGCGGGGCAAAACCCCGTAACCTTTTTATACTGTATGGGAGGTGGAAAAGGCAATGAGTGAGCTGTTAAACATCGCTGCCAATGTAGGCTTTCCCATGGCGGTAGCCGCCTATTTGCTGATTCGCATTGAAGGCCAGCTAAAAGAGCTAACCGCCGCTATACACAGCTTACGGGAAGCGGTGCTGACCGGGATATACCCTGTCCCTGTTTCTGAGTCACACCGGGAAGAATCCCCTTCTTTCTATACCCCCGCTTAAATAAAAATCCCGGGCAATATCCGGGATTTTCATTTTTAATTACAGAGGATTTTACTATCCCCTGAACTCGGTGGCCAGCAATTCCAGTTTTTGAATGTCTTCCGCCATCTGCTGGCAAGCATTGCTGATGGATTCCGCTGCCCGGGTAGCCGCTTCACTGGCCCGGGCAATATCCTGAGCCCCGGCAGCAGACTCCTGGATGATACCGGTAGCTGATTCCAGGGCATGATTAATCTGCATCATGGAGGCGCTTATTCTTCCGATCTGCTCATTAAACAGGCTGGTCAGCCGGTAAAAGCGGTTGCTGTCCTCCCGGTACTGAACGCCTATCTGAGCCATGGTATTATAGTCATTCACAATATCTTTGTTAATAAACTCCAGCATACTGCTGGTATTTTCCAGCAAATTGTCCAGGGCGGCACGAACCTGGTGGGTGAGACTCTGAATGCTCTCCACTGTTGAAGACGCGTCTTCCGCCAGCTTGCGAACTTCTTCGGCTACCACGGCAAATCCCCGCCCATGCTCTCCCGCTCGCGCTGCTTCGATAGCCGCATTCAGGGCCAGTAAATTGGTCTGATCGGCGATGGCCGCTATTTTTTGAGCCAGGCCCGAAATCTGTTCAACCACCCGCGCTTCTTCCATGGCCTGCTGAACCCGGGCTTGTATATCCTGATATATTCCCAGAGTATGGTTCTTGGCTTTATCGGCTTCGGCCTGTATAGTTAAAGCTCGTTTTTCAATATCCTGGGCTTGTTGATTGCCTTCCGCTGATTTTTGGGTTAAATCGTTTAACATGGAAGCGATTTCTTCAGCAGCAGCGATAATCTCCTGGGCTGTAGAGGAAATTTCCTGCATTCCGGTAGCTATTTGATTGGTGGCCGCAGTGTTTTCTTCCATACCGGCCACGATATTTTGACTCTGATCCAGCAGATTGTTGGCGATAGAGGAGGATTCCTCAGAATGACGGGCTATCTCCTCCAGGGTCTTGCCCAGGTTGGCCGCCATCTGGTTGGCCTGGTGATGTTTATCCTCCGCCAGAAGAATTAGGTCCGAAGCTACTTGGCTCAGAATTACGGATACGGCTGACGAGGAGACAAAAAGCATGATTATAAACATCCAGCTCATCATCTGGTAGTTGGCTACATATATTTCCGGTATTATCGCCCAGCTGACAGCATTCATGATCAAAACAATAATACCGTAAAAAATTGCTACCGAGCGGTCAAAATACATGGCCATGATTACTAAACCCAAAAAGTAGCCATATACCACCCCAACGCCGGAAGTTCCCAGAGCTAAATAGAGTCCTTGGATAGCAGCAGCAAAAGTCAAAGCGTAGAGGTACTTGCACAGATAAGCATAGGGTGTATTATGCAAAAATCTAATCAGCAAGGTTGCGGCAGCCGCGCCCAGCAGTACAGAACTGCGGGCAAAACCCACCTGCTTTACCACCAGGAGCAGCACAAAGAACAGCAAAGCCGCTATGAAAACGGCTGCGTTTACATTTCGGTTAACCCGTTGCTCGTGATCAACCAAAATCGACGTATTCACTTGATCCCCCCCAATCAATGCTCCCTATGTTTATATCTCTATGGTTTTTTGGTAATTCTTCTATTATTTGACACTTTTATAAATAATACCTCTATCAGTTTAAGGGTTTTATTTCGCCAAATTGTTGCACTTTTCAGCTAAAATATTTATTTTATTAGGCATCATGACGTACACATGTTACAATTAGGGAAAATCACAAACTCGGGGGGAGTAGATCAGCTTGAAACGACCAGTCTATTTCATTACCCGCCACCACAAGTCCAACTATCAAAACCTGCTTCATCGCTTGGGAGAAGAAAAAACCGATCCCATGGTAGCTGCGGCCTACATCCTTGGTTCCATTGGCACCATTGACGATACTGCCGGCCGTATAGAAGAAATTGAACAATATGTAACCGATGGGCAATTTGACTGGGATAAGCTGCTGCAAGCTATGGCTGATAATGCGGTGGATTTGGCCCTGACCAGACTGGCGGCTAATCTGGCTGCCAACCAGCCGGCCAACGTCAATGAGGTATTTTCCCCGCTAAATGACGAGTACCAAGCGTTAGCTTACCAGGCGCTGCTAATTGTCTTTCCCAGCTTCTCAAAAACCTGGGAGAGACGCTTCGACTTTGCCGACCATCACTAGGTGAGAGTTCTCCATAGCCCTTTTGAGGAGGTTTTTTCTCAGGACCAAATTTCCATTCGAAAATTTCGGCCTGTAATAATTATATTTCAAAACAATTTATATTATAATACAAGAAAGGATCGGAATATTATTCGTAGGTGGTGGAATTTTTATGTATGAACACGTAGAGAACCTCACAATGTCCCAGGCCTTCGCCCGAACGGTTGCCAAACATGGTGATCGCATAGCCCAGCGGTTCAACCCCGACTTGTATTACGGCGATAACGGAGGCCAGTTTACCTGGAAGGAAATGCAGGCCAGAGTGGAGGACATTGCCTGCGGATTCTTGAGCCTGGGTTTGGAAAAGGGCCAGCGGGTAGCGATTATGGCTACCAACAGTCCCTACTGGACTCACTGTGACGTGGCACTTATCAATTGCGCTGCCGTTGTAGTAACCATCTATCCCACCCTTTCCCTGAACGAAGTTTCCTATATAGTTAATGATTCGGAATGTCGCTATCTTATTGCGGGCAACACCGATATCCTCAACCGGGTCATGCCCGGATGGGACGAAATGCCAACCCTGGAGAAGGTTATCATCCTGGATACCCGCTATGAATCTGACGACCCACGGGTTATGAATCTGGCACAGCTTATGAAGTTAGGCCAGGAAAACCGCTCCCGCCTGTACGACTTATACCAGGAGCGGTGGCAGAACATTACCCTGGATGATTGGGCCACCATTCTCTACACCTCCGGAACCACCGGCCAGGGTAAAGGGGTAATCCTAACCCACTGGTGCTTTTCCTCTCGCGTTGATGGTGTGTTCTACTATTTCCTTAACGCCGGTCACCCCTTAAACCATGAAGACACTGTCCTGTCTTTCCTGCCTTTGTCCCATATCTTTGACCGGGGATGTTCCCAGTGGCTGGCCATATGGATGGGCGCTACCATCGCCTATGCCGACAGCCCCGCTACCATGATGGATGACCTGAAGAAATACAACCCCACCTGGTTTTCCTGTGTACCCCGCCTGTATGAACGTATCTACATGGCCTTCCAACAGATGCTGGAAGCCAGTCCCATGAAGAAAAAGCTGTTCACATGGGCTTTGGGAGTGGGAGAACAGGTGCTGGCCTATCGCATGGATCAGTTCGGCCGTTATGACATGCGCCCGGAATATCCTCTCTGCTTGCCTTTGGGACTGCGCATAAAGTATAAGCTGGCGGACAAGCTGTTTGCCAAGGTTCGCGAATTGTTCGGCACTCGCCTGCGCTTTTCTTTCTCAGCCAGTGCGGGTATTGCTCCTGAACTGCTGAAGTTTTTCTATACTGTGGGAGTACCCGTTCTCGAAGGATATGGTTCCACCGAGACTACCAGTGCCGTGTGCTATAATCCCATGCGGGCCTGCAAACCTGGCTCCGTCGGTCCCCAGGCTAACGCCAGCGAGTGCCGGGTGGCGGAAGACGGTGAACTGGAAGTCCGCGGCGCAGGTATTTTCATTGGTTACCTGAACAAGCCGGAAGAAACCCGGGAAGCCTTTACGGAAGATGGCTGGTTCAAGACCGGCGACCTGGTAGTCAAGGACATTGACGGCTATTACCGGATCGTGGACCGCAAGAAAGCCATTATCTGCCTGGCAACCGGCAAGAATGTAGCTCCTTACAAACTTGAGAGTCTCTTCTCCACTTCCGTTGAGATAGACCAGGTGTTCATCATCGGTGATGAACGCAATTACATTACCGCCCTAATAGTACCCAACTTCCTCCATTATATAGAGGTATTTGACCGGAACGGCATCACCTACGACAAGAGCAAAATCAAGTACATGGAAGCGGGAGGTTCCCAACTTTGTGCCGAGGTGGGAGAGGATTTCATCAATCAACCTCTCCTGAGAGAGCAGATTGAAGCGGTGGTACAAAAAGTAAACAGCCAGTTGGAGAATTTCGAAACCATTAAGCGTTATGCCATTCTCCCCAACCGCTTCACCGAAGAAAAAGGTGAACTGACACCTACCCTGAAAACCAAGAAACGGGTTATCATGCAGAACTATGCTGACTTGATCGAGTCCCTGTACCAGTAACAAATGTTTAAATAACATAAAAAAGCTTACTCCGCCAAAAAAGGAGGAGTAAGCTTTTTTCTTTCCGCTAAGCCAATGTTGGGTTCCTTATAAATCAGCGAGCGGTGAGAACGGTGCTCAGGAAGGCCTTGGTGCGCTCCTGCCGGGGATTGAGCAGCACATCCTCGGCTGTACCCTGTTCCACTATCAGCCCATCGTCCATGAATATTACCCGGTTGGCTACTTCCCGGGCAAAACCGATTTCATGGGTTACCACCACCATAGTCATATGCTCAAAAGCCAGATCCCGCATAACCCTTAAGACTTCTCCGGTAAGTTCCGGATCCAGGGCGGAAGTGGGCTCATCAAAACACATGATGGCCGGATTCATGGCCAGGGCCCGGGCAATGGCTACCCGCTGCTGCTGTCCCCCGGAAAGTTCAAAGGGGTAGTTATCGGCCTTCTGGGACAAACCAACCTTGGCCAGCAGTTCACGGGCGGTTTTCTCCGCTTCCTCGGCAGTCACATTGTTGACCAGCATGGGAGCCAGCATCAAGTTTTCCAGAACCGATTTATGGGGAAACAGGTTAAAATTCTGAAACACCATGCCCATCTTGCGGCGCAGCCTGGTTATATCCTTTTCGCTGCTGTATACTGCCCTGCCGTCGGGTCCATTCTTGGCCATTATTTCACCATCTATTTCAATGGTACCCCGGTCAATGGTTTCCAGGCGGTTGAGACAGCGCAAAAGAGTGCTTTTCCCCGAACCAGAGGGACCGATAATAGCGATTACTTCCCCCTGCTTCACCTGCAGGGATACTCCCTTCAATACTTCCAGGTGACCAAACTTTTTATAAATATCCAGAGCTTGCAGCATGTACATAATATTCTTCTCTCCTAGCGATAATAGTCCAGACGGGATTCCACCCATTTAAAGAAGCGCTGAACAATAGCTGTCATCAACAGGTAAAACAATCCTGCGATCACAAAAGGCACCAGGGTATCATCGGTGACCGCACGGATTCTGGCTACCCGGGAAAGCTCGCTGATGGCAATGATGTATACCAAAGCCGTATCCTTGACCAGGTTGATAACCTCGTTGCCAATGGGGGGCAATACCCGTTTAAACACTTGAGGAAGAATAATCTGGGTCATGGTCTGGCGCCGGCTTAACCCTAGCACATCCGCAGCTTCGTATTGACCGCGGTCGATGGACTGGATACCCGCGCGGAAAATCTCTGCCAGGTAAGCAGCATAATTCAGGATAAAGGCTACATAAACTGCGGTTTCCCTTTCTATGCGAATTCCCACAGCCATGAGTCCAAAATACCAGAACAACAGCTGCAGCAAAAGGGGGGTACCGCGGAAAACCCAAACATAAAGCTCCATAAACCAAGCCAAAGGCTTGAACTTGGACAGGCGGGCGATACCCAGTATGACACCCAAGGGCAGGGACAGGAGGGTTACCGCAAAAATCTGCATGGTCACCAACCAGCCCAGGCACATTTGAGGCAGAATTGATATTACATAGTCCATATGCATCCCCTTACTTGCATGAATCACTGCAGATAAAGACAGGCTAACAGTTTATCACTGATAGCCTCAGCGTGTCAATAAAGCTTATTAATAGTTGGACGTTCGAGATTGCCACGGCACTCCGTGCCTCGCAATGACACAAATGATGGGCTTTTGGTTATGTCATCGCGAGGAGCGCAACGACGTGGCGATCTCTTATCATGGCCTTTTTCGACAGTCTGAGGCTAACAGTTTATCACTGATAGCCTGCCATGCTCAATTGTATCAGAGTATTGTAATTCTGCCTATTTCTTTATAATATCTTCTCCGAACCATTTCATGGAAATATCCGAAGCAGTGCCGTCGGCTTTCATCTCATCCAGCACTCTGTCCAATTCAGCGTGGAAAGCCTTGTCGGTGAGTCTCAAACCAACACCAAACTCTTCCATGCCGAAGTTCTCTTCCAGAACCTTGTACTCTCCCGGGTGCTTGGAGATATAGTAACGACCTACCACTTCGTCAACCACTACTGCATCCAGGCCGCCGCCGGCCAGGTCCCGCAGAGCCATGTCATTGGTATCAAATTCTCTTAAGGTGTCTTTAATGGTTTCGTAGGTGGCTTCATCAGCCATAACCGCTTCCACGGCACTGCTGCCAGCCTGGATACCTACTTCCTTGCCGGCCAGGTCAGCTTTGGTAGCAATAGGTGAATCCGGTCTTACTACAATAATCTGACGATCGGCGATATAGGGCTTGGTGAACAGGAATTCTTTCTTGCGCTCTTCGGTGATAGTGAAACCGTTCCAGATCACGTCAATGTTGCCGCTGTTGAGTTCCTCTCCCTTGGCATCCCAGGATATGGGCTGGAACTTCACTTCTACTCCCAGGCGGGAAGCAGCTTCCTTGGCCAGGTCAATGTCAAAGCCTACAATTTCATTGTTCTCATCCCGGAACCCCATGGGCGGGAAAGCGTCGTCCAATCCCACTATAAAATAGCCCTTATCCTGAATCTCCTGCCAGGAAGTATCCGCAGCGGGTTCCTGAGCGTCCCCCTTGTCAGCTGCCTGGCCGCCGCAGCCTGCTGCTAAGCCCAAAACCAGGCACAATACAATCAAAAGTGCCAACCTCTTCCTCAATGTTTCTACCCCCTCAACAATCATCAGTAATCATGAGTTCCGCTCTTCATTTTACTTTAGTGTGGTAAATAAGTAAAGAGTTTTCTTGTTAAAGCAGTGCAGTTGACACATCCAGGAATGATCCTCCATAATTATTGGCACAATAAGGTGAAAGGAGTGTTGTCAATGGATAACGAAGCTAAGGTCTTGGAAGCTTTTAAGCAGGCCGGCAAACCTTTAACCAGCAAGGAAGTTGCAGAATTGTCCGGACTGGATAAAAAAGAAGTAGACAAGGTTATTAAAAAACTGAAAGAGGCTGACAAAATTCATTCGCCCAAGCGGTGTTATTACGAACCCAAATAGTTAACATAAAGGCTTGGCAAGCCAGAGGGGACGGTTAAACCTGTCTGGGCCCGGTCTGGCCATACCAGGTTTACCTGTCCCCTCCTGCATAAGCAATTTGCACCCCGGAAATTCTTGCTCCAGCACTTATTACTCACTAGTCTGTGTCTTGAGCATCCTGGCTGTATTCTTCGATATCCTCGCTTTCCTCTTGGAGATCCTGGCTGTCTACTTCGATATCCCCGGTTTCCTCGTAAGCTTCAAAGTGTTCCGCATCGTAGCGGTCCTTGTGTTTCTTACCGGAAATGGGGTCTTCAATTAACATGGCAAAAATAAATTCGTGATCATGCCCGGCATTAAAGGTGGTCTCCCCGTAAACAAAGTGGACGTGCCTGCCTCCCCCTACGGGAATGGCCGGTCCGCTTTCGGCGGCTACTTCATGGTAATGGGATAAGAAGAAATCGCTGTTTACCAGTATGGCATGGGTATGGCTCTTCCCTCTTTTGATGGCCTCACTGGATACTCCGGCAAAGCGATGATTGTGGATGATCTCCCCGGCCAGCTGGGTGCTGCCTAGAAACTCATGGGTGTGGGTCTGGGCAGGCGGCGGACAGGGACGAGGACGGGGACGGGGCTTATGACCGTTATAATAGGGAGGCCTTCCGCATCCACCTCTCCGGTAATCATAGTTGCGATAACCCACTTTATTACCCTCCTCTGATTGCAGAATATACTACATAATATGGCAATGACTGCCAATGGTTCCTGGAGTCCTGCAGAAAACTGCCAGAAGAGGGGGAAGGGTTCAGCCGATCATTATCCGGTCTTCCGGATAGCGGATGGCGCTGGTCTGAGGACGGTAAGCCAGGGCTAATCCAATGGTTACCGGGCCCAATCGCCCAAAAAGCATTATGGCTATAATTATGATCTGCCCTAAGGGGGTTAGACTTTGGGTAAGTCCCAGGCTTAAACCTACGGTTCCCGTGGCCGAGACTACCTCAAACAAAACGGGAAGAAATTCGTGGTGCTGGACGGATAACAACAATGCCCCCAGGAATATTACCAGAACAGAAATGCTCACTACGGTAATGGTCCTGGATACATCCTGGGATGAGATGCGCCGCTTGGCTATTTCCACATCCTTTTTCCCGGAAAAGACACTCCAAATGATCATGGCCAGCAGCAGCAGAGTGGTTACCTTGATGCCCCCCGCGGTAGACCCAGGGGCACCGCCGATGAACATCATTCCCATCATAAATATTTGCGTGGCCGGCAGAGTGCTGTTTATGTCTATCGTGGAAAATCCTGCAGTATGGGTGGCAGACAGGAAATAGGCTGCCAGGATTTTATCCGGCCAGGACAGGGCTGCCAAAGCCTGATTGTATTCGATCAGGAGAATAACGGTTACCCCCAGCAGCAAAAGGGCAGCGGTGCCTGCCAGAACCAGACGGCTATGGAGGGAAAGCCTGCCCTGCCGGCGATAGGTAAAAAGCTCATAAATGACCAGAAAGCCCAGGCTTCCCGTAATAAACAGGATGGATAAAGTAAGGTTTACCACTACATCGCCGGTAAAGGCCTGCAGGCTGTTGAAATTGCCGAATAAATCAAACCCGGCATTGTTGAAAGCAGATACCGCATGAAACAGACCATACCACAGGGCTTTCCCTGCTCCCATTTCCGGCAGCCAATGGATAAACAAGATCAAAGTGCCTGCCGTTTCAAAACTGAGAGAGATCACCAGCAAGTAGCGAATTATTTCAATCAGATCCGCCATGGAACTGCGGTTGAGAGCATACTGCAAAATCATCTTCTGTTTAAGATTCAAGCGCCGCCCCAGCATAATAAAAAAATAGGTAACGAAAGTCATTAAGCCCAGCCCGCCTATCTGGATCAGCAGCAGTATGACTACTTGTCCGAAAACAGTCCAGTGGGAAGCGGTATCAACAGTTACTAAACCAGTAACACAGGCAGCAGAAGCAGAAGTGAATAAGGCGGTAAGCAGGTCGGGGTTTCCTGTTTTCACTGCCAATGGCAAGCTCAGCAACAGGGTTCCGATTAAAACTACCAGCATAAAGCTGCCGATCAATACTTTAGGGGGGTTAATAACATTGCTGTTCATGTTTTAATCTAGTCCATTCCATTGAGTTTTTCCAGAGAACGGGTGGGGCCAAGTACTACCAGGATATCACCATCTTGGATAACATGCTCCGGAAGGGGTGATACTACTATGTCATCTCCAGTTCTAATGGCCAGGATGTTAAGGCCTAGTTTGGGGCGCAGTCCGCTGTCCTTAAGGTTCTTGCCAACTAAACTACGGGGGGTGACTATTTCCCAGATACCATATTCCGCCGATAGGTCAATATGTTCGATAATACTGTTGGATACCAGAGTCCGGGCCAGTCTGATGGCCATGTCCCGTTCCGGGTGTACCACCAGGTCCACTCCGATTTTGGAAAGCACTTTACCATGCATGGGGCTGTGAGCTTTGGCGATGATTTTTTTTACGCCCATTTCTTTGAGGGTAAGACAGGTCAGTATGCTGGACTCTATATCTTCCCCAATAGCCACAACTACCGCATCAAAACTGGTAATATCCAGAGATCTAAGCACTTTTTCATCCATGGAGTCTGCCTGTACAGCCTGGGTAGCTATATCGGCTATATACTGAACTTTATCTTCATCGGTATCAATAGCCAGTACTTCGTGCCCCATCCTAGTCAGTTCGCGGATTATGCTTTCGCCAAAACGGCCTACACCAATTACAGCATACTGTTGCTTTCTCACCGTGCTACCCCCTGCCTGTACTTGATTCGCCAACTATTATTTATAGTACTATGCGAGCTTTTCTATGACAATTGCCGCTCCTCCTTTTTATTACACCATGGCATGGCTGTTCTTTCCTGAAAAGACAGGTATAATTAAGGCAGGCTTACGAAAAGCCGTATCTTACGAGGGGTGTTGGGGCAATGATGGATACATTACCTATTTGCAGAGAAAGGTACGTGCAATCATTTTCAGAGGGTACTTGGAGTTCTTTTACAGACTATTTGGTGGTGGAGGAACACCTGCAGATAATTCTTAACGGCGAAAAATTAGTGTCAGTAGCCTGTTCCCCTGAGCATACACGGGAACTAGCGGTGGGATATTTGGTGAGTGAAGGATTTATCAGTTCTTACCAGGACCTGGTTTCGGTAAATGTTCCTCATCCGCTGCAGTTGGAGGTGGAAACTACAAAACCGGTAGATCTGTCCGCTCCGCGGCAGATTAACACCTGTATGGGACGGGGCAGCGAACTTCAGGTACAACCGCATGCTTACCCTGATAACCACCAGCTCTGGTCTCCTGCTCACCTGCTGCAGTTAATTGCCGAACTAGATGCTAGTTCCCTTACTTTTAGGAAAACCGGCGGTGTACATAGTGCAGCCTTAGGTGACCAGCGCGGTACAGTTATAAGATTCGAGGATATCGGCAGGCATAATGCCGTAGACAAGGTGATAGGCTATGCTTTCTTGCAAGAGATTCCCCTGTTCAATAAGTGCCTGCTGCTGAGCGGCCGGATAGCGTCAGAGATCGTGTTGAAAGCAGGCCGCGCAGGCTTTCCCATGATTGTATCCCGGTCCGCACCAACTTACAAGGCAATCGACCGGGCTGAAGAATTGGGCATTACGGTGGTAGGATTCGCTCGAGGCCGGCGCTTTAACTTGTATTGTCATGGACATCGCATCGCCAGGGAGTAGCAACTTTGACGCTGGTTAAACATAAAAATTCTGTCCAACAGTTAATTGAGAGTGTCAAAAAAGTTGACATACCAAAAGGCCATCTTATGTGTCATTGCTGTGAAAATGACTGCGCTTTGTCATCGCGAGGCACGAAGTGCCGTGGCGATCTCAATTCCGGATAGCAGGCAGAGAAGGAGATTGCCGCGCCCCTTCCAGGGGCTCGCAATGACACCAAAGGTAACTTTTCATTTATCGTGGCCAGTTCTTCTGGTGATAATTGCGAGCCCCGAAGGAGCGTGGCAATCTCGAACGTCTAACCGCTAATAGACTTCTTTGACAGTCTGAAGTAAGGTAGCGGAAACCTCATTTTCCGCTACCTTTTTGTTGATTCCCGCTATCTTGCTATGAATAGTTTCTTAAGCCCGCAGCACAAAATTGATTACGAACAGGATAGCGATAATATACATCATCCAGTGAATATCTCTCCAGCGGCCGGAAAACAGTTTCACCAGGGTATAACCGATGAATCCCAAGCCCAGGCCGGTGGCGATACTGTAAGTCAGCGGCATGCCGATGATAGTGAGAAAAGCGGGTAAAGTTTCCGTAAAATCCTTGAAATCCACGTGCACTATCTCCGTCAGCATCAGCGCCCCGACAATGATCAACGCGGGCGCTGTGGCAAAGCCCGGCACCAAGCCGATTAGGGGAGCAAAGATAAGGGCTGCCAGGAAGAGCACCGCAGCGGTAATGGCAGTTAACCCGGTTCTCCCGCCTTCCGCCACCCCGGAAGCACTTTCAATATAGGAAGTAACGGTGCTGGTACCCAAAACAGCACTGGCCATGGTACCCAGGGAGTCCGCCACAAAAGCTCTGCCCAGCTCAGGGGGATGCCCCTCATCCTTCATTAAATTAGCCTTTCTCAGCAGGCCCATAAGAGTTCCCATATTATCGAAAAGTTCCACCATGGTAAAAGTGAAGATAATGTTTAAAACCCCAAAAGCCAGAGCGCCTTGCAGATCCATCTTGCCAAAGGTAGGAGCTAAACTGGGTAAATCTAAGCTGACCAGATCTCCCAAGCTCTGGGGCAGGGGTATGGCCCCCACCACCATGCCCAGAGCCGTGGTGACCAGAATACTGATAATCAATGCGCCCTTTACCGCTCTCGCCATTAGGATACCAGCCAGCAACAGCCCAAAAATAGCCAGAATAGTGCCGGTCTGGGTCAAGTCACCCAGGGTCAGCAGGGTGGATGGGTCACCTTGGACTATTCCCGCATTCTGCAGACCTATAAAAGCAATGAACAGGCCGATACCTACCGGTATAGCCGCCCGCAGTGAAGGGGGCACTGCATCAATAATATAAGTACGTATTGTGGTAACTGTGAGGATAAAAAACAGGATACCGGAAATAAAAACGGCTCCCAAAGCTACCGTCCAATGCAGTCCAAACCCCAGAACTACTGTATAAGTAAAGAAAGCATTCAAGCCCATTCCCGGTGCCACTACTATCGGATAATTGGCAAAGAAAGCCATCAAAAGCGTGGCGAAAACGGAGGCAAGAATAGTGGCAGCTATAGCTGCTTCCTTAGGAATGCCGGCATCAGCAAGAATACTGGGGTTAACAAAAATTATGTAAGACAGGGTAATGAAGGTGGTAAACCCAGCCAGTATTTCCGTTTTAACTGATGTACCGCGTTCCGTTAGTTTAAAAAGTCCATCCATTGAAGTCCCTCCTGCGCATGTTAAACATAAGGTAGATTATTCTAGCTGCGTATCTTTCTTCCCTCCTCTTTCCAATTAAGATTCCATTTTCCCCTGCCGGCTATGCATAATAATTTCCAGAGGGGATCTCAACTCATGATTACAGGTTAAACTTATGCTGTCTCCTTTGTAAACCATGTTATAAACTATTTCTCCCGATTCTAAACAAGCGTAAAGCAGTGTGGGCCGCTTCCCGGATCAATTCACCGGCCCGGCTCAGGGACTCCTCCAGAGTTATGGGTCCGGGTGCAATGCTGATCACTGCGTCGATCCCATGCTGGTATACTGCTTCAGCGCCAGGCCCAATAGAGCCCACAATAGCTACCACCGGTATTCCATACCGTTTGGCTCGCCTGGCCAATCCCACCGGTACTTTCCCGTATAGGCTCTGCTGGTTAATGGAACCTTCGCCGGTAATAACCAGATCCAGCCCGCTGGCCAGTATTTCTTCCATTTTCAGTACCTCCAAAACCAGGTCCAGCCCCGGCTGCAGCTTTCCCCCGGCAAAGGCCAGCAGGCCGGCACCCAGTCCCCCCGCAGCCCCAGCCCCGGGGATATCGGCAACATCCATACCCAGATCCCGCTTGATTACCTCCGCCCAGTGCTGCAGAGCCCGGTCAAGAATTTTGACCATGTCAGCATCGGCCCCCTTTTGGGGCCCATATATATACGATGCTCCCTGGGGTCCATACAAGGGGTTGGTGACATCACAGGCCACTCTGATCTCAGTTTCAGCCAGACGAGGGTCCAAACCGGCAACATCAATACGGTCCAGCTGCAGCAATCCTGCCCCGCCCCGGCTGATTTCCCGGCCGGAACTGTCCAGCAGCCGTGCCCCCAAGGCTTGGGCCATGCCTGCTCCCCCATCATTGGTAGCACTGCCGCCTATACCAATAATAATGGTTCGGCATCCCTCATCCAAAGCCGCTTTGATCAGTTCTCCGGTACCGTAGGTGGTAGCGGTCAAGGGGTTGCGTTTATCACGGGGAACCAACTCCAGCCCGGAAGCCTGGGCCATCTCCATTATGACAGTATGGTCTCCCGCTACCCCATAGGCAGCCTGGACCTTATTCCCGCAAGGATCGGTAACGGTGCAGTGTTTAATTACCCCGCCCAATGCTGCGGTAAGGGATTCGGTCAGGCCTTCTCCCCCGTCTGATAAAGGAACCTGCTTGATATCCGCCTCAGGATATACCTGCCTGACTCCGGCGGCCATATAGTCCGCTACCTGTACCGCCGTCAGGCTTTCCTTAAAAGAATCAGGAGCAATGAGAATACGCATTGATCGATACCACATCCGTTCTGTGTATGATTGGATCAAGTCCTGCCCAAACGCTGGGTCTGGCGACGCCAATAGCTGCGAAAATAGGGATTGCCCCGGCGGCGGATGGGCTTGTTTTGGTTTTCAGCAATGTACTTCTGGATAACCTCGGCCTCCTGTCGCCAGGCCTCGGTCATAAATTCTATCCTGGTACTGTCACTGGCCGATTCTGCGTCCAGCTGGGCTGCAGTTTCCTGCCAGGATTTCTCCAACTGGTCCCGCTTCTCATAGTAGGATTCCAAGTTGGTTACCTGCCCGTTTATAACCATGCGGTGGAATCTCTCTCTCAGCTGCCAGTAGCTGATGGCCTCCTGCTGCTGGTCTTCGCCAAATACCACCGGATTTTTTTCCATAAACCACAAGGGTTTGAACATGGCCAGGCAGGGAGTGGAGGCTCCTGTTACCCAGTAAAGATGGTTTTTATCCGATAAACAGGCTACATAACTGCCGGTAGTATGGTCGCCGATGATTCCTCCGCCGTGCATGCAGACGCTTTTCAGGCCTGCTTGCCGGAATTGCCTTCCCTGGACAGAGGGATGGTGGGAACGTAAAACTTGCATCATAACCGCGGCATCGATTTTGCCTTTTTCAGCTTCCAGTACCTGCTGGCTGCAGCTGCAGCGCTGGCCTGAGCCGCTGAAATAGGTAAACAGCTTGTCTTTGTAACAGCGGGCAAAGTTAAATTCCTCTTCCGATTTGCACCAGCCCTTTTCCAGGGCATGCTTGATCAGGTCAGGGTGGGATCGATTATAATGGGAACCGATGGTAAGGCCGTTGGATATAGTCCGGATATCCCTGACTTTCTCTGCCGCCCAGTACTTGCCGGCGGTCTCCAAAACCCAGGCTTCCCGGGGATCGGCTATGAGGAAGGAGTTGTGGTAGGTAAAGGGTTTCTCATACCCGCAGTTGCCTCCCTGCCCATACTTTTGCAGCAGATCAATAATAAGCTCCAGGGCTTCCTGGCTGGTACGGCATCTCTCCAAGGCCAGCCGGATCAGGTCCATGCCGAGTAATCCGGCAGGCTCATACTTCTCCCGGGTAAAAACCGCTTCATTGCCGATATTAAGTCCAAATTCGTTGGCGCCCATTTCGCAGCCCCAAATCCAGGAGGGTTTTAACAGCAGAACTGCGTAAGTCTCCGGGCTCTGCTCAATTTCAATATAAGTGCAGCGTAACCGGGCACCTTTGGGGTGCTGCCGCCTGGGAACCTGGATTATGATGTGGGGTTCATTGGGCTGGCGATCACTGTTCTTGGCAAAATATACCCGTCCGTCCCGGCTGACTTCTCCCATGGCCACCATGGTATCACACATAAGCCAACCTCCTCTCTACCATGAATTTTATCATGAGCAACATCAAGACATACCTTATAATATTATTAAGATCAGCTTACTGAATACTGTATACTTACTGACTGCCTTGTTGTCTCGTGTGTACAAAATACTATAATTTTGTATAACTTCATTTTTGAGATATTTGGAGGAGGCTTTTTAATGAGCAACGGTGTGTATAATCCCTTTGTAAATGCTCAGGCACAATTTGACCGCGTAGCGGAAATCATTGGTCTGGACCAGGCCACCCGGGACCTGCTGCGCCAACCGTTGCGGGAATACCATTTTCTCATCCCGGTGAAGATGGATGACGGAACTACCAAGGTATTCCGTGGCTTCAGGGTTCAGCACAATGACGCCCGCGGACCTGCCAAAGGCGGTATTCGCTTCCATCCCGAGGAAACTGCTGATACAGTCCGGGCTCTGGCCATGTGGATGACCTGGAAGTGCGCAGTGGTGGATATTCCCCTGGGCGGGGGCAAGGGCGGCATTATCTGTGATCCCCGCAACCTAAGCGAAAAGGAACAGGAACGGCTGTGCCGGGGTTGGGTGCGCCAGATAGTAAGAAATCTCGGTCCCTACCTGGATGTTCCTGCTCCCGATGTAATGACCAGCAGCAAGCACATGCTGTGGATGCTGGATGAATTCGAAACCATCACCGGAGGGCACTATCCTGGTTTTATCACCGGCAAACCGGTAGGCATGGGCGGTTCTCTGGGACGTACCGAGGCTACCGGCTATGGGGTAATATATACAGTAAGAGAAGCTTTGAAAGACCGCGGTATTAATATCAAGGATACTACCGCCAGCATTCAGGGCTTTGGCAATGTGGCCCAGCATGCTGCCAAGCTGTTTAGCCAGTTGGGAGGCACGGTTATCGCCGTATCCTGCTGGGACAATGTGGATAAAAGAGCTTACACCTTCCGCAAAAAAGACGGGGTTGATGTGGACGAACTGCGCAGCATAACTGATGTTTACGGCGGTATCACCAAGGACAAAGCCCGTGACCTGGGCTATGAAGTCCTGGATGCCATGGCTTGGCTGGAACAGGATGTGGACATACTAATTCCAGCGGCATTGGAAAACCAGATTACTGCCGAAAATGTCAACAAAATCAGTTCCCAAGTCAAGTTGATTGCCGAAGGTGCCAACGGCCCCACTACACCTGACGCCGATGAAGCAATAAAACACCGCAGGATTTTCATGATCCCTGACTTTTTGGCCAATGCCGGCGGGGTAACCTGCAGTTATTTTGAACAGGTACAGAGCAACGCCAATTATTACTGGGAGAAAGAAGAAGTTTTAAGCAAGCTGGATACCAAGATGACGGCCGCTTTCCACGCCGTAAATGATTTAGCCAAACGCAGCAGCCTCTACATGCGGGATGCCGCATATGTAATCGCCATCAACCGGGTAGCTCAAGCAGTAAAAATGAGAGGCTGGGTCTAGGCCGTTTTTCGTGTCATTGCTGAGCAATTAGCCTCTCGGGGCGATGTGGGCATCGCCCCCTACATCTATTCATCGTGGCCTGCACAGCAGGTGACAATTGCGAGGAGTCAAGGTACGCGGCTCGCAATGACACATTGGGAAGCCATTTTCACAGCAATTATGAGAGGGATGCCATGAGTCACGATTCATCCCAGGAAAACCTGCATTTCCTGAATGAAAGAGCCAAGGAGCTCAACTGCCTGTACCAGGTGGATGAGCTCCTCGGCAATGGGCGCCTGTCCTTGCCGGAAATATTCACCGCTTTGGTTCAGGTCATTCCCTCCGGCTGGCAATTTCCCGAACTCTGTGAAGCCAGAATTATCTATGACAACCGCAGTTACCAAACCCCTGGCTTTTGCTCCTCACCTTACGTGGAAAGCGTTCCTATCAAGGTGGATGACAAGGAAGCAGGCCGATTGGAAGTGGTTTATACCCAGGAAGTTCCTCCCAGTGAGGAAGGTGTTTTCCTGGAAAAGGAGCACAAGCTGATTCGTACCATTGCTAACCGTATCGGGCAGACCATCTGGCAGCGGCGCGTCAAGGAAGTGCTCCTGGACTGGGAACAGTCCAAGATTCAAAACGGCCTGCGGGAAACCGGTCAGGACTGGGTGGTAATAATTGACCTGCTGCGCCGCACCGATCCGGATATGCTTATGCATGTCAGCCGCAGGATGATCAATCATCTTTTAACCAGCGGTATAACCGAGGCTGAGGATATACTGCAGGAATACAGCCCTGGCTGGAAAATAGCCTTTGACAACGATCATGACAATTACCCCAGTGCCCGGGTACCTCTGGGCAACCTGATCAGCATAAGTGACAGGATTTTCCAGGTGGCTTCCCGCTACCTGTCTGCTCAGGAAATATCCTTGCGGCTGCAAAAATGGATTCAGGAGCAAAAAGCCTATGGTTTGGTGAAAATCATCGGCCGGATTGATGCCTCGGTAGCGGAAATTGTTGATGCTTTGGTGCGTTACGAGGCTATGGCGGGTTCCACCGACCTGCTGCCCTATACTACCCGGCGCTGGCTGCAGGTAGCTCTCATTAAGCGCTTTCTGTCGGACAACCTGGAGTTCATCGATACAGCCCGTCGCTATATTGACGTAGAAAGCTTTTTCAGTCTAGTCAGCCGCGTGATCTACCCCGCCTACAGTCACGGCAAAATCGGCGGGAAAGGCACAGGTCTGTTTCTGGCCCATCAGATTATCCTCCAAGAAAGCCAGGAAAAAAGCTTGCTGGCCGATATCAAAATACCCCGTACCTGGTATATCACTACTGATGAGTTAACCGAGTTCCTGCATTACAATGACCTGCAGGATTTAAACGAACAGAAGTACAAGGACCTATCCCAAATCCGCATGGATTATCCTAATATTATTCAAAGGATGAAGAACTGCCGGTTTCCTCCCGAACTGGTCAAGAGCCTGGCCCTGGCTCTGGATGATTTCGGCACTAACCCTATCATTGTACGCAGTTCCAGTCTCCTGGAAGATCAACTAGGGGCTTCCTTTTACGGCAAGTACAAAAGCCTGTTTCTGGCCAACCAGGGCAGTAAGGAGGAACGCCTGGAAGCCTTGGCGAATGCGGTGGTAGAAGTCTTTGCCTCGGTTTTCAGTCCCGATTCCATCCAGTACCGGGCGGAAAGAAATCTTTTGGACTTTCAAGAGGAAATGGGCATCCTGATCCAGGAGGTAGTAGGTACCCGCATTGGCCCCTATTATCTTCCCCTCTATTCAGGCGTAGCCTTAAGCCGCAATGAGTTCCGCTGGTCTCCCCGTATCCGCCGGGAAGACGGCCTGATTCGCATGGTTATGGGGCTGGGCACCCGGGCAGTGGACCGGGTCAGCGATGATTTCCCGGTTTTAATATCCCCGGGACAGCCGGGCCTAAGGGTTAACAGGATGCCGGACGAAATCAAGTATTATTCCCCGAAAAAAATGGACGTCATAAACCTGGAGACCAACACCTTTGAAACCATCGAGATTGATTCTTTCCTGCGCCAGTATGGCAGCCAGATTCCCTCCATTCACCAGCTGGTGTCAGTCAGAAAAGAAGATTACATAGCTCAGTGTAATGTCTGGGAAATCGACTTTGAGCATGACGACCTGGTTGTCACCTTCGATGGATTGGTTGACAAGAGCACCTTTGTCAAAAAAGCAGCCCTGCTTTTGAAAACCCTGGAAGAGCGGCTGGGATACCCGGTGGATATAGAGTTTGCCTGTGACGGCCAGGATTTTTACCTGCTGCAGTGCCGGCCTCAGGGTTACTCAGGTGAGGCATCTCCTGCGGCTATTCCTCAGGACATCCCCAACAAGGATATAATCTTTTCGGCCCGGCGCCAGATCAGCAATGGAACCATCAGCGACATTTCTTATATCGTATATGTTGATCCGGCCGGCTATGCCAGTCTGGAAAACCGGGACGATATGATAAAAACCGGCCGGGCGGTTGGCCTGCTCAATGCCCTGCTGCCCCGCAGAGGTTTCATATTAATGGGTCCGGGACGCTGGGGAAGCCGGGGAGACATTCGCCTGGGAGTCCCGGTCAGCTACGCAGACATATGCAATACAGCAGCCTTAATCGAGATTGCCCGCCGCCAGTCCCATTACCAGCCTGAGCTGTCCTTCGGCACCCACTTCTTTCAGGATCTGGTGGAAAGCGGCATCCGTTATTTGCCCCTGTATCCCGATGACCAGGGCATCATATTTAACGAAGCATTTCTAAAGCGTTCTCCCAACCTGTTAAGCCAGCTATTGCCTGAATACGCTTACCTTGAGGACGTTATTTACGTAATTGACGTAGCAGCGGCCAGCCAGGGACGTGCTTTGCATATTGCCATGAATGGCGACCTGGAACAAGCCATCGGTTACCTGGGCTCTTATTCCAAGCAAACTCATTCGCCTGATCCCCTGTCCCTAAAGGCCCATGTATCCTCCCGCCCTGCTGAAAAGATGGGAGACGACACTTTTTGGCGCTGGCGCTATTATATGGCCAAGCAGATCGCTGACCGCCTGGATTTTGAACGTTACGGTGTGAAAGGTGTCTACCTGATCGGCAGCACCAACACCGGCACAGCCGGCCCGGGCAGCGACATAGACCTGCTTATTCATGTGCAGGGCTCCCTGGAGCAGCGCCAGGAGCTGGATCAATGGCTGGCCGGGTGGAGTCAGGCCCTGGCAGAAGTCAATTACCTGAGAACCGGTTACCGCACGGAAGGTTTGCTGGATGTTCATTATATAACCGATCACGATATTGAGCAAAAAACCTCTTTTGCCATAAAAATTGGGGCTATCACTGACCCCGCTCATCCTCTGAAAACAACGTAGCCGCCCTGCCTTAATTTATGTGTCATTCCTCGAAAAGGATTCCTTTTGTGTCATCGCGAGGAGCGGAGCGACGTGGCGATCTGTTAACCCCAACCGTTAGTTGACATAGAGATTGCCACGCGCTACGCGCTCGCGATGACACAATGGTTGCCTTTTTACTGACATGAAAGCCATTTTCACAGCAATGACACAATTGGGAGCTATTTCCCAAGCAATGACACAGATGGTGACTTTTTCGTTCATCGTAGTCTGCGCAGCAGGTAATAATTGCGAGGCCCGTGAGGGGCGTGGCTATCTCAATGCCATCTTCGCTAACCACGGCCTGGCTGAAGAGTTAGCCCGGATGCAGGAGTATTAGCCGCCTCGCTCCGGGACTTCCTCACCTGCAACTCATCGGCAAACTTTAAGTGTTTTTTATGCGAAGGCCGCTGCAATACAGCCCCGGATTACCTCGTCGGGCAGGGGATAAAAGAGCCCCGCTGGGTCGTATTTAATAGCCCAGAACATTATCTCCTTTTTCTCCTCATCCAGGGACTCAGCAAACTTGGGCTGTACCCCGCATTTCTGCTGTAATTCCCGCACCTTCTGGGCCGAGGCAGTTACCATTTCTTCCTTGGTCATTCCTTCAGTATTCACCCCAAAGGCATCGGCCAGCACTTCCGCATTGCTGAGATAGTGTTTGGGGTATTGCTCCATCAAAATGGGTATCAGCACCGCGTTGGCTTCTCCATGAGGTATGCGCAGCTGTCCTCCCACCGCATGGGCTACATTGTGGATGGGATAGAACAAACCGGACATAGCAAAGGACATTATAGCCATGTTGCTGGCTACCAGCATCTTGGTGCGGGCTTCCAGATTCCGACCGTCGGCAACGGCCACCGGCAGGTAACGGCAGATCAGTTTAATGGCCTGCACCGACAGGGCATCGATCATACAGTTGGTGCCCGGGGAACTGATAGCTTCCACCGCATGGGACAGGGCATCAAAGCCGGTATCAGCCGTCATCTTTGGCGGCAGTCCCAGGGTGAGATCCGGATCCAGGAAAGCATAATCGGCAGGCAGGTAGGGATGCAGCAAGTCGCCTTTTATCTTGGCTTCTTCATTGTACAATACCGCAATGGGAGAAGACTCCGAACCGGTGCCTGCAGTGGTGGGAACCGCTATATGGGGTACGTTAAGAGGTTTGCCCATAGGCCGCATATAGGGGCCGATATTGCCGGGCATGATCTCTTTGATGTCTACTTCGCCCATTCCCAACAGGGCTTTGACCCCTTTTACCGTATCCAGAACACTGCCGCCTCCTACCGCCAGCAGGCCGTCCACGGCCATTTCCCGGCACCAGCGGGCACAGTCATTAACCACCCGCATCACCGCATCGGGTTCGATCCTGTCATATATCCCCACTATTTTGGGCTTGCCCTGAGCAGCAAATATATCCTTAACCTGGTCCACTACACCCGCCTGGATCAGGCCCTCATCGGTAATCAGGCCGATGCGCTTGCACCCCATGTCCATAAAGCGCTGGGGTATAAAGGTACGGCAACCTGAACCCACTTCCACGATACTGCGGTAGTCCCACATGAAATACTTTGGCGTTGCCATCTGTAAAACCTCCTTTCCCAAATGACCTAGCGGTTGAGACCGATCAGCAGGTTCAGCAGCTTATCGCTCCCGTCGGGCGTCAAATCCTGGCAGATATGTTTGACTTCACTGTAGGCCAGCAGAGAGTGATAACAGCATTCCCGTCCGTAACCGCTCTGCTTGTATCCGCCAAAAGGTGCATCCGGCCTCAAAACATGCCAGGTATTAATCCAGACGGTTCCGGTACGAAGCCGGTTGGCCAGTTGCTGGGCACGGCCCACATTGGTGCTGCAAATACCGCCGCCCAGGCCGTAAATGCTGTCATTGGCCATGGCAATGGCTTCATCCACATCATCGTAAGGGATTACACACTGTACCGGTCCGAAAATCTCCTCCCGAACCTGGGTCATTTGGTTATGGCAGTTTATAAAAATAGTGGGTTCAAAGAAGAATCCTTTTTCATAGATGCCTTCAGTCAGCCGGCGCCCGCCGTAGGCTAATTCAGCCCCTTCCTCTTTGCCGATCTGAACATAGCGGATGATGGTGTTCAACTGCTCCTGACTGGCTATGGGGCCCATATCGGTTTCCATATCCAGCTGGTTGCCGATCACCATTTTCTTGATCTTTTGGATCATGCGATCTACCAGTTCCTCCTGCAGGCAACGAGGTACAAACAGCCGGGTGCCAGATTCGCACACCTGGCCGGAGTGGAACAAGAAGCCTAAAAGGCACATATTGGCGGCCACTTCCATATCCGCATCATCCAGAACTATAATGGGGGACTTGCCGCCCAGTTCCAGGGTAACCCGCTTGATGGTGTCCGCTGCCTGGTGGGCGATTTGGCGGCCCACTTCCGTAGAACCGGTGAAGGCGATTTTATCCACTTCCGGGTGCCCGGCCAGGTAATTGCCCATGGAGGACCCCGGACCAGTTACCACATTTATTACTCCGGGAGGCACACCAGCATCAGTCAGGATTTTAGCCAGTTCCAGGGTAGTAACGGGAGTAATGCTGGCAGGTTTCATAACGATGCTGTTTCCCATGGCCAGAGCAGGTGCAATCTTATACATCGCCAAAATAAGCGGGAAGTTCCAGGGGGTTATGCCCGCGCATACCCCTATGGGTTCACGTTTCCAGAAGGAGTGCATGGGCGCTACCCAGGGAGGCGAAAAGAAGGTATGTTCAACCTGGGGCAGTTCTTTGACGATCATGGCTATTAACAGAAGAGTTCCTGCCACCTCGGCTATGTCCACGGTGGTAGTGCGGCGGATAGTCGCTCCGGAAGTCAAAGATTCCAAATAGGCCAACCGTTCTTTATTAGCCACTACCATCATGGCTGCATTAATAAGAACCTGAGCCCTTTCTTCTATTGATTTGCCGGCCCATACGCCCGATTCAAAACTGGCACGGGCAGAGGCCAGAGCCCGGTCCACATCTTCCCGTCCGCCCCGGGGCACGGTGGCAACTACTTCCCCGGTGGCCGGGTTGATTACTTCCATCCTCTCCCCGGTAAGTCCAGGGGTCCATTGCCCATCAATAAACATCTGGTATTCCATGATATTGCTCATTATCTAACTCCCCCTTAAACCTGATGCAAGGTCAACAGTTGCAACTTGCATCTCAGCCATAACTACGGGCAGGTCAAAAATCACCATGCAGGGGTTCCTCCCTGCACCTTCCTGGTGATCGTGTGACGGCATCCCTCCTTTTCTTTTCACCCAGATTTTCCCAGCATCATTTTGGGATAAACCAAGTGTTCCCTATATGTTTATGTTCCTGTGAGAGGAAATTTATGTCAAGAGTATTGCGGGATAATATGCTGCCATCCTGCCCACAAACTGTCTCTGTGTATCACCGTGAAATTTACCACTACCGATTAACTGGAGAAACAATTTTGTACTGTCATGTAGGGGAGCCCAGCAGGATATAACATGTAAAGCCACTTTGTAATAAAAACATTTTATTTATTATGTAACGAAATATTTATATCAATAAGATATAATTAAGACATGAAATATTTTTCTGGAGGTGATAGGGAGGGGGATTGGTTTGGATGGTTGTCTGTGGTTTCAGATGGGGAAAGTTTGGAGGTGTATATCAGAGTGTCAAAGATAAGATACCAAGATAAACCATGGCTTAAGCATTATGCTCCGCAGGTTCCAGCGCATATTGAGTATAAAAAAATATGTATCCCCCACATGCTTGAAAACGCGGCTAAATGCTATCCTTATAACGTAGCTCTTATATTTCAGGGTTATTTCCTGAATTATCTGGACCTCAAAGACATGGTGGATCGCTTTGCCACCTGTTTGGCTGACTTTGGGGTACGGAAAGGTGACCGGGTTGCCGTACTGCTTCCCAACTGCATCCACACGGTGGTGACCTACTATGCCATCATGAGACTGGGAGCAGTGGCGGTTATGAACAACCCCCTGTATACTGATCGGGAACTTGAATACCAATTTAATGATTCCGGTTCCAAAGTGCTGGTTTGCTTAGATTGGCTCGCTGAACGCATGACGGCCCTGCGTCCCCGCACCGGGATCAAACAGATAGTATCTGCTTCACTGGCTGATTACCTGCCGGCAGATAAAGAGGGATCTATTCCCGCCGCACCCCTGCCCAAGGCCGAAGATGTGTATGACTTTAAATGGTGTTTGGATAAGTATCCACCCCAGCCCCCCGAGGTAGAAGTAAACTGGACGGATATGGCTGTTTTGCAGTACACCGGCGGAACTACCGGGCTTCCTAAAGCGGCAATCTTGACCCACAGCAATCTGAGTTCCATGGTCCAGATGTATGTTGCCTGGATATTCGATGCGGAGCCCGGTAAGGAAACCATGCTGGCCGCTACTCCGGTATTTCATATTCTAGGTATGCAGGTAGCCATGAATCTTCCTATATACATGGGTTGGCGCAACGTATTAATACCCAAACCCACCCCCGATGCATTGCTGGAAGCTATCCGCCTTTACCGGCCCAATTTTGCCCCCCTGGTACCTACCCATTATATAGGCATGCTCCAGCATCCTGACCTGGCTAAAACTGATCTTACCTGTTTCAAGGGTCTGTTTTCGGGAGGAGCTTCCCTGCCGGTGGAGGTACTGCATCGTTTTGAAGAGATATCCGGAGCCATGATCTGCGAAGGATTTGGTATGTCGGAAACATCCCCCCAAACTCACCTCAACCCTTATAAAGGAGGTCCCCGCAAACCCGGAAGCATCGGTGTGGGCTGGATTGATACGGAGATTCGCATAGTGGACATTGAAACCGGCCAGGATGCTCCGGTAGGTCAGCCCGGGGAAATGTGGTTCAGAGGCCCTCAGGTAACCAGCGGCTATTACAACAAACCCGAGGAAACCGCCCTGGCTATTACTGAGGACGGTTGGCTGAAATCCGGGGATATAGCCTACATGGATGAGGATGGCTATTTCTATGTGGTTGACCGGAAGAAGGACATGATTATTTCCAGCGGTTACAACATCTATCCCCGGGAAATAGAGGAAGTCTTCTACCAGCACCCCAAGGTCAACAAAGTAGCGGCCATCGGCATCCCCGATGCAAAACGAGGCGAGAATGTGGGAGTTTACATATCCCTGAAAGCAGGAGAAACCGCAACCCCCGAGGAGTTCATGGAATTCTGCAAGCCCCTCCTGGCCAAATACAAATGGCCTACCGTTATAGAAATCTGGGACGAACTGCCGGAAAGCAATGTAGGCAAATTGCTCAAACGCCAGCTGCGGGACATGGTTCTCGAACGGATGGCCGCTGCCAAAGCTTAATATACTACCCCAATCGAGAAAGGACTGGCTAACAAATGTTGCCAGTCCTTTCCATTTTTTAATATTAACCTATTACTTTTTTATTAGCTTGTTACGTATATGTTTATAGTGTAAGCTTATGCTTACTCTGCCTCAACCTCCCGGAGAGCGTTGAGCTGGTAGGCATGAAAGAGGTCATGGCAGAATTTATCCCAGCGCTCGGCAGCTTTCATGGTTTCCTCATCTAACTGCAGCAGACTGGGATAAGCCAGCAGTTCCTGAAATTCCTGCTGCAGTTGGGCGATAACCTCCGGGTCGTATCCGGCCAGCAAATTGGCTATAAACTCTTTGGGATCATACCAGCCGGAGGCTTTCTGGCAGTCGCGGTAGACCTGCATCAAAAGAACATTGCGCGGTCCTTCCCACAGTTCGTTCACCGCCGAATCCCGGTACAGGCGGGGAAGTGCCGAGAAATCCTCCATTACTCCATGCCCGCCGAAGATGGACATAGCCGTGCGGATCACCTCTGTGCAGTCCCAGGAGGCGGCCATCTTCTGCAGCATGATCAGCTCGCGGACTTCAAAAGCCCGCTTGCGCTGTTCAGTTCCCTCGCCGGCCGCTCCCTCCTGCAGCTGGAGAAACTGCTGGTAAACCTTGAAGGCTCCGGCTACCGTTTGCTTGGTTAACTTATCTATACGTTGCAGTTGCCCGGCCACCAGCGGGAACTGGCCGATTTTAGCGCCGAAGGCTTCCCGGAATTCCGCGTACTTCTTGGCCTCGCGCACTGCCCGGGTCATAAAACCGGCCGCAGATAACCCTACGGTAAGGCGGGAGTATGTCAGTACAATCCCTACTACATTGGCGATGCCCCGGTCCAGCGGTCCCAGGGGGTAGGCCACTGCCCCGTTAAAGGTAATCTCCGCCGTAGTCAGTTCGCTGGTCCCCATCTTCCATTTTATCCGGTCAATGGTGTAACCATTGCGGATTTCCTTTTCCTTGTTGCCCGGCAGCCAGGATGGAACTACGAATAAGGCTACCTTTTCCGAGCCCGCCGGTTTGGCAGTTACCACCGCATAATCGGCATGGGTGGCTGAGCAGAAGAATTTGGTCCCGTAAAGGCGCCACTGCCCATCCTCCTGCACCGCTTCCAGCACATTGGCCTGCACGTCGGAACCCCCTTGGATTTCCGAAAGGTACTGGGCCCCAATGGCAAACTCACCGTCAAGGCCTTCCTGGCAGTGCTGCAAAATCCGCCGGGTCTCCTCCGTGTCGGCGTACTTTTTCAATATCTCCACCAGACCTTCGGTACAGGTAATGGGACAGGCTATGCAGGCCTCACCGTTCTGGTAAATGATATACATCTTGATTAACTTGACCCAGGGAGAAGTTTTCTCAGAAAACAGCCCTTCTGAAAAGACCTCCCGCTCCATTATCTCCGTTTCTTTAGGCCTGACAATACGGTCAATGCGGTGTCTGTGCCCATCGTAATGCATGATATAGGGCCGCTTTTCCGGCCAGGCAATGGCATTAGCCATGTCCCGCCACCGGTAAGAGGCTTTCTTGGAAACAGCCCGGGCTTCCCGGTCCACTAACTCCCACTCATCCCTGGCAAAATGCCTGACCACCTTCTGGATAAAAGGATCGTCAGCATAATAATCCACATTATTGCGCCACTCTAGGAACTCATCAAAATTGTAGGGATTATTCCGATCCGGTAAAGACATCTGATCCCTCCCCTTCCCTGGTATCCTCCTTACCATAATATGCATAGACTCTAACATCTAACTAATTTCATAATACTATATCCTCCAGTCAAAAATCGATTAAGCTGAAATTAATTGCCAGCCCTGGAGAGGCTTAGGAGCGGTTCCAGGTAATGATGCTCTTGTAAGCAGCAGCTATTGCCGTTAAGATAGATGGATAAGGAGAAGAGAATTTATTATGTGAAGTTGCCAGGAGGGTAGCACCATGATTATAGGTGTGGATATAGATAACACCATTACCCATACTACCGAGATGATAATGCACTATGCCGAAATTTACGGGCGGGAAAGAGGCCTGAACACTGTTCCTGACCTGCGCTATTACTACCTGGAAGATGCTCTGGGATGGTCTACGGCTGAGGCCGATGCTTTTTTTGACAAATACCTGGCTCGTATCTATTACGAGATGAAACCCAAGGACCAGGCGGCGGAAGTACTGGCCGAGCTGAACAAGCAGCATGAAATAATTCTGATCACTTCCCGCAACCTCAAATTTCCTCAGGTGAAGGAAGCAACCATCAGCTGGCTTAAGCGCAACAACATAAGCTATGACCGGCTGATATTAAATGCCACCAGCAATATGCACTTTTTCAGCAAATTGTCCATTTGCCAGGAATACCAGGTGGATGTAATGATTGAGGATCATTATGAACTGGTAAGTGAACTCTGTCCCCTTCTGCCGGTGATAATGTTCGAATATCCCTATAACCGTCACCTGCAAGCCGACAACATCATTCCCGTGAAACACTGGAGTGAAGTTAAACACTGGATAGACTTTCTACACTCCCGAAAAATAAGCAGTGTAGGATAAAACGGTTGAAAAACGCATACTTTGCCTGCCGGCCAAGCATAATAGTAATTGAATTTTAGATGCTTGGAGGTAAGCAGCAATCCCCATCCCTTTGGTGCAGAGCGTTGTACAGCTGGATCAAATCTGAACGCGCGTACCGGTGCACCGGAGGAAATTGCCGCCGCCGCTTTGTTCCTGTCCTCCGATGATGCCAGTTTTATAAACGGAACCCTGCTGGTGGCCGATGGGGGCTGGACCGCATATTAAAAAACCATGGGTGGTAGGTTATAAACTGGAAGCGTTTTTGGCTGTAATCAGTTAACATATGTTCAGCCAATTTGGGAAGGTGAGACGGAAATTAAAATGCGGTTTATGGCAGAGGCTTCACCCTAAATACTCTATTCCCAAAACCACAGCAACCTCCCTGTTATAGGGAGGCTGCTATTGTTTTAAACAGTTTACTTATCCTTTATGCATGGCCCGCAAGACTTTCCGGTCGGGTTTTCCTACTGCCGTCCTGGGAATGGCATCGATAAACTCTATTATGGTAGGCACTTTGTAGGGAGCCAGGTTGGCCCGGCAGTGAGCAATGATTTCTTCTTCAGTAAGAGTCTGCCCTGGTTTCACCACTACATAGGCTTTTACGGTTTCCCCCCGTTTGGGATCGGGAACTCCTACCGCACAGGCTTCCATAATGGCCGGATGAGCATAGAGGACTTCGTCAACATCCCGGGGATACACGTTAAATCCGCTGCAGATAATCATATCCTTCTTCCGGTCTACAATGAAAACAAACCCGTCTTCATCCATGTATACTATGTCCCCGGTGTAGAACCAGCCGTCCCGGACAGCATTGGCCGTTTCCTCTGGATTATTCCAGTATTCCTTGATAACCTGCGGACCGCGGGCTATTAACTCGCCCAATTCTCCCCGGGGCATTACCTTGGTACCGGTTTCTACATCCACCACTACTAAATCCGTATCCGGCCATACTATGCCGCAGCTGCCCGGTTTACGCAGCCTGAATACCGGATTGACCGTAAGTATATTAATCGTTTCAGAAAGTCCGTACCCTTCAAATATTTTTCCGCCAGTAAGTTCTTCGAATCGCTTCATGGTCTCAACTGCCAGGGGGGACGAACCACAGAATATACCCTTTAGAGAAGTAATATCTGCTTCAGCAATCTTAGGATGATTATTTAGTCCTATTATCATGGCCGGTACAGCAGCAAATAAATTAGGACGATGCTGCTCAATAGCCGCTAATAAATTATCAGGAGTAGGCTGGGCTACCAGCACTATGGATCCCCCGCAATAAAGGCAAATGTTGACATTGGCATTCAGACCATAGATATGATTCAAAGGAATAGCACACAGGGTTCTGACTTCATCATAAGGAATCAGCTTAAAATTGCTGGTGGTCCAAACTGCCGTACGGATACACTGGGACCACATCATGGCATTGGTCAATACACAACCTTTGGGAACCCCGGTAGTACCTCCCGTGTACTGGAGCCGGCAGATGTCTCCGGCATAAACTTCTACACCGGGTTCTGCGTCACTGGCCGGACCGATCAATTCCATAAAATCATAAATATTGTCGCCTTTTTCCACTTCCACCGGCGCGCTGGGTATTTGGAATACTATTACTCGTTTAACGGGTGATTCCGGATCTTTTAACAATTCGATGGCTTTGGAAGCGAACATAGCCATGACAATAACCGTTTCCGTACCGCTGTCGGCAAACTGCACCCTTAATTCCGGAACCGTATAGAGGGGGTTGGCGGGTACTTCGATAGCACCGATCTTCAGAAGCGCGTGCAGGGAAAACAGGTATTGCGGCACATTGGGAGCCATTATGGCTACCCGGTCACCTTTTTTAACCCCCAACCCTAAAAGGGAATTGGCCAGTTTCCGGGCAATAATATTGACCGTACCGTAATCAAACTGCATATCTCCCATGAGTATGTAGGGTTTCTGCGGATGCTTGTCCGCCCAATGGTTAAACCAGTACTTAAGCGGGTACCTCTCATAGTCATACTTTGTAGGTATCCCCTCGTCATAGAGCGATTCCCAGCGCGACCGCCATTTGGCAACATCCTCTTCAAAATCCTTTAACCACGGCTTTTCCAAGATAATCCCTCCCCTGATCTTATTTCACTCCGTGATCTATTTATAATATTATATCATAATTACGACACTATATTATTTAATATCATAATATTTTTATATATATTGCTTATTTTTACTAAAATTGGCATAAAAGGGGGGTAAGTGTTCTGGCTTATAGGCGGCTTTTTCCTGGCAAATTGGAACGTGGTATTAGATAGAATCCAATAAAAGCAGCCAGCAGCTTTTTACATAAACTGCTGGCTGCTCTATCTGTTTACCTATTTATGCTTTTCCGCATACATCTGACGAAGTACGTTTTTCTCGATCTTGCCGATGTAGTTGTGGGGGATAGCGTCTACGAAGAAATAGCCATCGGGGAGGTCCGGTATCCACCATTTTTCTATTTTGCCCTCTGCAGCGAATTTTTCCAGGTGAGCTCTGACATCTTCGGCAGTAGCGGTTTCTCCGGGTTTGAGAGCTATACAGGCACAAGGTCTTTCATCCCAGCGAGGATGAGGTACGCCGATAACTGCGCACTCTAATACTGGTTTGAATTGGCTGATGGCATCTTCCAGTATCAAAGTAGAAATCCACTCGCCTCCGGACTTAATGGCATCTTTATTACGGTCAGTAATCATTAAATAACCTTCTGGATCAATATAGCCGACATCTCCGGTGTTAAGCCAGCCATTCTTCCACAATTCCCGGGTCTTTTCAGGTTCACGGAAGTACTCATGGGTACACCAGGGAGTACGCACTACCACATTGCCGACTGAATGGCCATCATGAGGCAGTTCATTGAAGTCATCATCCACTACTTTGACCCGGGAGAAAATCCAGGGAATACCGCTCTTTATATAATAAGAAATCTTGTCTTCCATGGGCAGATCCAGATGTTCTTCTCTCAATTGTCCCAGGGTCATGGCCGGACAGGTTTCGGTCATTCCATAACAGGATTGGGTCAATATGCCCAGTTCCCAGGCACGTTCGGCCAGCTGCCGGTTGAGTTTGGCACCGCCTAACCCTACATGCCAATTGCTGAGGTCATATTTTTCCGCATCAGGATGGAAGACCAGCATATGCAGGATAGTAGTGACACAGTGGCTGAAATTGACCTTTTCTTCATGCAGCCATCTGAGGATCTTGTCGGGTTCATAGCGTCCGGGCAAGATAAATTTACATCCCATCATGAAGGCGAAATAAGGCACACCCCATGCCTGTACATGGAACATGGGAGTAAGGGGCATATATACCTGATTGGCTCTGAACTCCATACCTCCCGGATATAACCCCCAGGTCATACACACTGATACCGCATGCATAAACAGATCCCGGTGAGTGAAAACAACCCCTTTGGGATTACCGGTAGTACCTGAGGTATAGCACAGGGTAGCACGACTGTTTTCCGATATCTCTGGGAATTCGTAATCAGGGGATTGCAGAGCCAGTAAATCTTCATATAAGTAGACATTGGGAAGTGAAGTTTCAGGGCGGAAATCTTTCTTGTCCGACATCAACACATAAGCCCGGACGGTGGTTAGTTGATCCTGAATACTTTCAATGAGCGGGAGAAAATCTTCGTTGATGAACAATACTACATCTTCAGCGTGGTTAATACAATAGGCGATTTGCTCGGGGGCCATGCGGATGTTCACGGTGTGAAATAGACTGCCGTACAGGGGAATTGCCCAATGAGCTTCCAGGTACCGATGGGTATCCCATTCTAGCATACCAACTGCTTCTCCAGGTTTTACTCCCAGATAAGCCGGGCATTTGATAGCCGCTTGACGCGTTCATAGTGTTCCAGGTAGGTAAACTGCAGTTCATCCCGGTACTTAATTACTTGGTTAGGGGCATAAATAAGGCCGTAATCTAAAAAGCTACGTAATGTAAGCTGGTACTGGTAACCGATAGTTTCCATACTTGTCGCCTCCTAATTATATTGAACTGCCAACAAAGCAATAAAATTCATAATCGCCTCCTTTATTCTCCAATATACGACATTTATCTCATTATACTGCGGTCACCGGCTGGCGGTCAACGAAAATGAAAAACTTAATTCGGTATGTGATAAATATGGCACACAATACAGGAAGGTTACCTTGAAGGCGGTACAAATTAAATAGTATGGAATGAGGGCAACAGCATTAGAAATGATCTTTTCATAACCTCTTCAATGTCGTAATCTCCATCATGCAGGCACCAGTCATAAGTGATGCCGCGGGAGATGCTTAAAACCAAGCGAGTAAGAACTTCGGCGGAGACATCCGAGCGTATCTGATTTTCCTGCTGACCTTCACGAATAGCATCGCGTATCAATCTAAAAAAAGCACGGTCTTCCGAAATAAAAAAGGCAGTACCTGTATCCAACTGGTGTTTGTAGATCTGCTTAACGAATTCCAGGCCTTTAGCTTTAGCATAGCGGGCTTGAAAGGAAACCGCACATATGATCCGGTCATAAGGGGTGGCGGTGGCGGGAAGAGCCATAACTTCTGCACTGAATTTTATGTCCACATCCATGTAAGTTTCGATAACTATATCAGATTTGGATTTGAAGTAATGGTAGAAAAGACCTTTGGCCACACCGGATTTCTTGCAGATCTCCTCCACTGTCACATTATCAAATCCCTTTTCTGCAATCAATTGAACGGCCGTGTTAAAGATCTTGCGCCGGCTCTCTATGGCCTGTAGATCGCGGGACGTCAGGTTTTCCTTCTTCACTTTTCATTCCTCTTTCGCAAAATACCGGACCTGAATACTTATTTTAGTATAACTGCTGCCCCAATTAACCGCAATCAGGTTGATAATTGCCTATCTCACATTCAGGTAGCACAGAAGATAGCCCCGTGACCAGTGACAGCTAATCATCCCTAATGGAATGTACCTAGGGCTACATAGATTAACAACATGAAAGGCAATTAACGGTAAAAGGTATAAGCCAGGAGCAGCCAAACCGGTATACTCAATATGATTCCCCAGCGTTCATTTTTAGTCAGTTCCTTGCCTTTGGCAGCCAGATAGACTCCCATACCTACTGAAGCTATTAATAAAGCCCCGGCTATAATATACTGTGCAGCTATTCCTGCTCGCTGTATGGGAAACACCAAAAAGGCACACAAAAGCCAAATAATCGCCAGCACCCAGGCCACTCGTGAAAGCACCATATTATTCTCTCCCCCTTTTTATGATTCAATATAGTTTATCTTCTCAAGGCCTATAATGGGAACCAAAACCTCACCTGTTTTACTCATTTAAACGTCAAGAGTTTTCCCCGGAGCAGCCCTTTTCAACTCTTTAATCTTGCCCGCATAGAGTGAACGGGTAAGAAGCGGGAACCAGAAATTAGCCAAAAGATAAGACGTTTTACGTACTACGGGCTTGGGTTGGCGAGCTGCAGGATGCGGCTTTTGCTCCGGCAAGCTTATTTCGGTAATTACCGCTTCATCTCCCCGGCTATTGGCGGCAGCCAAGACCTCACCGCCTGCTCCCATAACCTTGCAGGCCGAATACATCTGGCAGGTCATTTCCAGATCATTGGCCTCACCCAGGTATTTGGCCAGTTTCAGCGAAGATAAAACATAAACCAAAAAGGTTCCTTTACCTTTAGGGATAGGTGTATTAAAGGTACCATTGCATATAGCACTCACAGCCGGAACACCCAGCCAGGCGCACTGCTGTTCGATAGTTTTCCCAAACAGGTTGTGGGCTTCATCATGCATGGATTGTATAGTAGAGCCCATATCTTCAGGCCCCAGCTCCACTGAAGGAAGTCTCAATTTTGCTTTGAAAACATCGGGCGGACAGCTGGATATAACCATCAGGTCCACTTTGCCCGCATACTGCTTCCATAAATGCGCATGAGCAATGTCCCAGCAGATTAAAAAACCGATATCTCCAAGGTCAGTATGGGCCACCAACGTTTGAGGCCGGTTCTTGACCGGGACAAAATAGCCTCGTTCCCAACTCCAGGGATAATTTTTTATATACCGCCACATACGCCCATCAGGTGCAAACAGCAAAAGGGTATTGTAAATATCCTGGCCTTCCTCATCCCAAAGCAGCAGGTTGCCCGCCAAATGGATATTAAGCTCGGCAGCAGTATGCTTCATCCACTGCACCGTAGTACCATCTTCAAATCTTTCCGCATTTTCATAATTTGCGTTGGTGTATGCGTACCCGGTATTAAACACCTCGGGCAGTACCACCAGTTCTGCTCCCTGGCCGGCAGCTTCTCGAACCAAGCCATAGGCCCGCTCCAACCGAACGGGAACAGGAGCCGGAGCTACATCCATCTGAATCGCAGCTACCTTCAACTTACGCGACATATTATCAGCCTCCTGGTAAACACCGGTAGAAATACCCCTGCACTTTCCATAATGGTATCATTCCTCCATATATTGGTAAAGCACGCTAAAGAAGAACATAGCTCCTTCTTATGCCTGGCTTCGCCCAGCAATGCACACCAGAACAGTATGGTTATTGTCAAGCTGCCAAAATCAACAACAAACCACTCTCTTTAAGCGTTAGGGAAATTAACCCTATAATCGGATTCCCTGCCCTGCACATAAAAATAGCAACCTCGCTTTTATAAGGAGGCTGCAATAGTCTTATCAGTGTTTTTATAGAGTAATAACTTGATCGATGTTGGCACTGCCCAAAGCAGCGTATAGGTTAGGAAAACAGCCAATAGCAGCGCCTTGAATCAATTTGTCGTCAATACCTCTTTCGATGCTGCACATATCGCAGGCCATTAGAATGGTGCCATATTTTTCATGAATCTCCTGCAATCTGTCACCGGTACTGCTGCCTTCGGTAAGCAGGAAGGTATTATCGAAGAAGAACATCATCCCGACAACCTCCACTCCGTGTCTTTCCTCCAGCATTTGAGGAATTATCATTTTGTCCAGGATTCTTTGCGCATTGTTGGTGGAAAAAATGTAAGCCACCCTCATTCTTACCCTCTCCCTTAAACTATTTATTTGGCAGCTCTGCTTCTGCCATTGGCAACATTGGTATACTTGCTGTGCATCCGGTTGTAAGAAGCAACAAAGATATTGTCAACGCCCCGATGCCTAAACGGGATATCATCCCTTCTTTCACTTTCTCCTTCTCGAAAAGCTTGGCGTACCAGGTCGGTCAGTTCGGACACGTATTCTTTGAAAGCTTTGCTTTGGCGTGAACGAGGCCGGGGAAGATCGATATACACATCTTGAATGATCCGCCCTTTATTGGCAGACATAACGATGACCCGATCGCTTAAGTAAACGGATTCATTTACATCATGGGTAACCATCACCACAGTAGTTTTGGTTTCTTCCACCAGGGCTGCCAGTTCTTCCTGTAAAAGCTCGCGCATTTGAAAATCTATGGCTCCCAGGGGCTCATCCAGGAGCAGTATCTCCGGGCGACTGGCCAATGCTCTTACAACCGCTACTCTTTGCTGCATACCACCGGAAAGCTGTATGGGATATTTATTCTCACTGCCATGTAAATGAGATATATCCAGCAATTCCTGTAAGCGTTGCTCTCTTTCCTTTTTGCTGAAATTCTGCACTTTAAGCGAATAAAGAATATTCTCCTTCACTGTCATCCAAGGAAATAGGGCATAATTCTGAAAAACGAACCCCCGATCCGGACCTGGTCCCTCGACTTTTTTACCGGCCAGATAGATCTGCCCCGCATCAGGCAACATGAAGCCTCCCAGCATAGTTAAAAGGGTAGTTTTTCCACATCCGGATGGCCCCAGCAGAGAAACATACTGCCCCTGTTCCACATTAAAGGACATGTTTTCCAAGACGATATGAGCAGGTTTCTTCTTCTGGGTAAATGTTTTGCTGATCTCCTTAACTTCCAACAAAGCCATCTTTGAATCTCCATGAAGTCATTTTTCTCTCAACGGCAATAAACACTTTATCAATGGCATAGCCCACTAATCCCGACATGATCATCAGGGCATAAAGCTGGGCTGTTTCCAGACGCACCTGAGCTTCTACCATCAGAAATCCAAAACCAGCACTGGTAGCAATAAACTCGGCACAGATAACAGACATCCACCCGGCTCCCATAGCCAAGCGGCAGCCAGTTAAAATATGTGGCATTGCACCCGGTACCACAATGTCGCGCACGATGTCCAGCTTTGAAGCACCCATGCTGCGAGCAGCATTATAGTAATTGGGATCGATTCCCTGCACACCGGCAATGGTGTTAATAACCAGGGGGAAAATTGCACTCATGGCAATCAAGAAAACTGTCGGCCCATCTCCCAATCCAAACCAGATGATCGACAGGGGTACCCAAGCCATAATTGGAATCTGGCGAATGGAGTTCATTACAGGTGCCAGCGACTGCATGGCCGTGGCCGAATAACCCATGAGAAGCCCGAGGGGAACCCCAATCACATAAGCATAAAGAAAACCGGTAATTACCCTTTTTAAAGTCAGTCCTAAATTAGACATGATAACTGGATCTGTCCAGGCAGTGAAAAACTCCATCGCTGTTTCCGATAAATAGGGCAGCAACAAAGTGTTCTGTATCCTACTGGCAGCAAAGTTCCAAATAATCAGCAGGACCATTAATACGAACAGAGTATAGAAATTACCTCGATATTTATCAAAAATATCTCCCAGATTTAATTTGGCATTGCCAGCATCCGGTATTGCACTCCCATGTCTTTCCATACTTCTACCTCTGCACTGCTATCTTCCAGTTCCAACTTTATAGCCAGCTCCCTGGTCAGCACTTCCGTACTGTTCATTTCTGCCGCCGCCTGGTTATAGGCTTTAATAAAATTTGCTAACTCAGGACCGCCTATCAGATCTTTATGCACCACTAATACCGAAGTAGGATAATCCGCTGGTAAGGCTGAACGGTAACCACCTATTTTCAGCGCCCCCAGTATATCCAGGACAATCCCTTCCACCGCTTTTCTTTCCAGGGCATAGGGCAGGCCTGATGGCAGCATAGGCTGCATTTCAATGCTACTGCCCAGGTTGGACCATACTAACTGTTTCTGAATATCCCGGCCGTTCATATAGCCTACGGTTTGCGGCAACTTATCCTGAGAAGTGACCAGTACCAGAGCGTTGACGACTACCGCACCCAAAACTTCATAGGGCTGCCCGCTGGCAATCAATTTGTCGGCACTGTCTGGACAAAGTATCGCCATATCAAAATTTCCGGCGGCTAAGGCCAGCTCGGTTTGGCTGTTGCAACAATCCTGCAATTGTTGATAGCTCATATTAACAACCTCGAGGGCTCCACTATCTTGACTGGCTAAATAACTGACCAGCAAACCGGCAGCGTCATCATTGCAGGCTACTTTCAAGTCGCTCATTTCTTGCCCGGGGCTCAGCCAGGCCATCAAGGCCAGAATGATTACCGCAGCAACTATGATTCCTTCCAACAGCAGGCTTTTATTTCTCATGTTGTGAAAATGGCCCTCTCCGTACCAAAAGGACGACTAAAATGCCATCGCTTCCTAATGTGTCATTGCGGTGAAAAGAGCTCTCTTCGTGCCATCGCGAGGAGCACAGCGACGTGGTGATCTCTCTTAACAGACCTGCTGTTCGCGTTTGAGATTGCTTCGCTCCGCTCGCAATGACACCCTGGAGTCTCATCCATCGTTGCACTGCAGTTCATATCTGCTCAGTCCTTTTCTAATGCCAAGATATTTACGCCTTGATATTGTCCACTTCCATAGCTTTGGCCTTCCAGTCTTCATAACCCATTCCCAGAGGAAATACCGGATCTACTTCATTTTTGATGAAGGTTTGAAAATCTTTGGCACCGCAGTTATCCATATAGGTAGTATCAACATAGTCAGCCAAGTTTACATTGTTGATGTCGTCCTGCACGCTGTACTTGCGCATAGTTGCCAATTGGTTTTCCATTTCATCCATTTTCAGATCCCAGGAAATAGTGCGGCCTTCTTCATTGGTCTTTTTCCAAATAGTCATTAAGCCCACTTCCAAAGGCACACTGTAGTTCTTGGCAAATATTTCTGCAGCTTTATAAGGATGTTTGTACATATACTGAACCGCTAAGGTATGAGCCAGTAAAACCCGCTCTGCCAATCTGGGGTGAGCTTTGGCAAATTCACGATGCATGGCTATCTTACAGCAGGTTCCTTGAAATCCATTCCGCTCTGTATTTTGGCGTATAACTACCCAGCCGGTACCCTCGTATTCCGCCATGGATCCCCAAGGATCACAGCAAATATAAGCGTCCAACTTTCCCGCTTTTAGAGCAAAATACTCATCCTTGTCGGACATGTTATAATTCTCATAGAGGGTGATATCAGCGGGAATACCCAGCTGTTCAGCCCATTCCACCCAATTGAGATTGTTCTCTTCGGGATCAGTGCCAAAAGAAACTCTTTTTCCCACCAAATCTGCCGGACTTTTGATCCCAAGACTGGCTACCAGGTATTCCGCTCCTCCTGTATGATTCTGACCGGCTATGAACAATGGCGTTCCCTTTTGAACCGCCCTCAGAGTAGTGGTCCATCCTGCATAGCCCACATCCATTTTCCCGGCTGCCATAGCTTCAGGTACATTGCCGTTACCGGTCAAGTTCACTTTCAGCCCTAAAGCATCAAAAATGCCAGTGTCCATAGCTATACACGCAGCAGTCATATGATCGCAATCATAGTAACCCATGTTTATAGTGTAATTAGCATCTTCAGCACTTAACGGTTCCAGGTTATATTCTTCGACTAACTGAGCCGCCAAATCGTCTCCGGTTTGCTCAGAATCCTGGGGCGTCTGCCCGCCACAACCGGATAAAGCCAATATCCCCAAGAATAAAACAACAAGCAGGATATTAGGCTTTCGCTTTTTCATTTTCTTCATCCCCTCTCTGCTGCTTTTCCTTTGGTTAGTCAATTGCTTACTAGCAGCAATTTTCCATGCCTTCCCCAAATATATTTACAAAATCTCCGTTCTCCCAGCGATATATGGCGTACCCGATGTTCACCCCCTTAGAACCTGACACTATTAATTCAACCGGTGCCTTATTATCTATATCCCGCCATTCTATACGGTAATTCTCTACCGGGGCAGGAGTAGGTTCGGAAAAGATCACCTCTCCTTTTTCTTCCCAGATGGCGATCATCTTGTTAGTTTCAGCGGTATCCTGGTAGATCACGATCAAATCTTCCCGCCCGTCATCATTAATATCATTGACTCCTGTCAGCAGCGGCTTTTTTTCCCCATATACAGCTATAAAATGCTTATACAAACTATGATCTGTTTCCATGGCAGCAGGCTTCTCTTGGCCGGGAATAGCAGCTTCCTCCGGCACACCTCCGCTGCAGCCGGAAAGAAAAAAGAGAAATAGAAGTATGGTTGTACTCTTAATCCTACGCATTTACAGCTCTCCGCCCCAGTTTCATGAACCATTCCTTAACCGTAGGCCGCCAGGCAATAATGCCCATGGCCAGTATAATGACCGCACAAATATACTCCACCCCTGCTGGCACAGTCAGGGACAGTTTGCTCGCCAAAGCAATGCTTTTCTGAGCACCGCTTAAATCAAAGACTGGTGTAAATCCGGGCATCAGCAAATAATTAGTAATATAGCCGATCACGAAGCTAAACAATATTACCGTACCGGTGTATATTACTATAGTTCTCTTGCCAATCAGCTTAAAAATGCTGAATAACTCAGGTATGTTGGTGGCAGTCCCGGTTAAAAGGAAGGCAATGGCTGCACCCGGAGCGGCACCCGCAGCAACGAGGGCAGCAATAAAGGGAATATGCCCCACTGCGCACACATACATGATGGCTCCTAGCCCAGCAATACCCACAAGAGAAACCATATCAGGCCGGCTAAGATAATCCTGAATAAAAGATACCGGGATAATGGTGAGCAAAAGCGCTGCCAGCACCAACCCCACCAGAACATAGCGGCTTACCTGAAAACCCAGGCTGCGCACGCCCCAATCCAGACCGCTGGTTATTTTTTTACTCCAGGGGGTTTTAACGGCGGCAGAGTTTATCTGTGCGGATCCCCGGGAAGCATTGGCCATAGCTGCCGCCACTGGGGATATGAGTTCGTCTTTTCCAAATTTGTTCCCCAGTACCCCAATTATCATTGGCAACATGAAACCGGTGATAATATATATCGCGGTTAGCTGGGGGCCCAGAAGAACAAAGGCCAGTATGACCGCAGCAGGATTTATTATGGGTGTGGCTACCAGAAAAGCCAGAGTTGGCCCTAAATAAGCACCTGAATGATAAAGACTTAAGGCTAAAGGTACCACTCCGCAGCTGCAAATGGGCAAGAGCATCCCGGAAATAGTAGCCTTCACCAGGGAAGACATCTTGCTGTTGCCCAAATTCCTTTGCAGGAATTCCGGCCGCAATATAACGTGTAAAAAACTGCAAAGCAAATAACTTACTACCAGCCAGAAAGAACTAATATTTAATAATTGCCAAAAGGAAGCCCAAAAGTCATTAGCCATTTACTTCATCCAGTGCTGCCTTAACGGCTCTTTCGATTGTCCTTCTGCTTAAATCATCATACAAAATGGGGATCGTATTCCTTCACAGCGGGAGTACGCAGAGATGGCCAGGGTTAACCCTAATACTGTTCAGAGAGCATACCGGGAGATGGAAGCTATGCATATGGTAGAAACCCTAAGGGGCCAGGGGACCTTTGTCAGCGCTGATCAGGAGATGCTGGCCAGAATGAAAGAAGAAATGGCCCAATCAATTTTAAATTACTTTGTTGCCGAAATGGATGCTCTGGGTTACCAGGGCAGTGATCTGATTAAGATGCTGCAGGACTACATGCAGGCCAAGGAGGCGGAAGACCAGTGATTGAGTTTAGACAGGTAAGCAAATATTTTGGTACCGTACGCGCCTTAGACAATTTTCAGGCGCAGCTGGCTTCAGGACGGGTAATTGGCTTATTTGGCCCTAACGGAGCCGGCAAATCAACTACTCTCAAAATGATTGCCGGGTTGAATCGTCCTAGCCGGGGAGAGGTGCTGGTAGATGGGTTGAATCACTGGATGACCCGGGACCGGGTAGCCTATCTGCCGGAAGTAGATCATTTGTACCCTTGGATGACAGTAGGAAAAGCCGCTGAATTTATAAGCACTTTCTACTCAGACTGGGATCACACCAAGTACCATGACCTGCTGAATTACTTAAATTTAAATGAAGCTATGAAAATCGGTAAAATTTCCAAAGGGCAGCGGGCCAAAGTCAAACTGCTGTTAACCTTGTCCAGACGTTCCTCCTACCTGCTGCTGGATGAGCCCTTGTCAGGCATCGATCTGCTCACCCGGGAAGAGATCATCAACTCGGTTATCCGGGACTATCGAGAAGGAGAGCAAACCATAATTATTTCCACTCATGAGATTGGAGAGGTGGAAAGATTAGTGGATGAAGTAATATTTATCCGCAATGGTAAAACAGTATTGTCTGGTAATGCCGAAGATTTACGGGAAGAGAAAAACATGTCCCTGGTGGAAATAATGAAGGAGGTGATGCGGGATGCTCGCTAAATCCCTCTCAAGGTTTGGAGCTCTTTACAAAAAACAAATGCGGGAAATGGCACCCGAACTGGCAGTAATAGGAGGAACAGCCATTCTAGTAAGCCTGGTGCTCTACCTGAAAATAGGCTCCATACACACTGCGGTTTTGTTTGCTATGATGATGGTAATGGGTTTGGCCTGTTTCTTGCCTATTGTTTCCTCTTTCCGGCTGGGACAGGAATGGAATAATCACACCATTTATTTGATGATGTCCCTTCCCGTAGGAGGCGGTATGATACTGGGCAGCCGCTTGGCAGCCCTTTTAACCCAGTATGTGTTCGGTACCTTGATAGTGGGAATCTGTGGACTGCTGCTGGCTGGAGAATTGGCTCCGGAACTCTATGATATCCTGGACCTGATTCTGCCTTACCTGGACATAGTTGTGCTGTTTTACCTGTGCACCGTAGCCTGGATAGGATACCTGATCTCCGTCAGCTTCTTCAGTCAGATTATCGGCAAGCTGGTCAGCCGCTTCTCAGGGCTGGTCACCATAGTTACGTTTTTTGCCACCCTCTGGCTGTCAGTTAAGATGATGGGCTTAATGTTGGGACAAAGAACCATCGAAGCTCCAGATGTTACTGCTCAGATTTTCTGGCTACTGCTGGGGGTAATTACTCTGGTAGCAGCAGTTATCTTCGCCTTGTCCACTTGGGTATATAACCGGCGGGTGGAATTATAGACCGGGAAACAGGAAAAGCCACAACCTACAGCATCAGTGTAACAATTGATTGTTGCTAATGACTCCGGGACCTCAGGAAAACACCTACATCTTCCTGAGGTCTCTTCCTTGTATTCCGGTAAAGCCCCCGCATAGGTAATCTAGTCCTTCACAACGAGATTTTCGGCGGCTGAACTAAACCAACAAATAATATTAAAATCTTTGATATTACTATCACGAAGTTATATAATTATTATAAATCGACATATCGGCTCAATACGGGGCTGCAGAACAGTCCCAGGGGGAAGGGAATTTAAAGGAAAGGAGAATGTGATGGGATGAGTGCAATTGTGAAGACGGGGATCGGCGTTTTAGACTATTACCGAGAAAATGTGCCAACCATTCCCCAAATGTTTTACAGTACGGTGCGGAATGCGGGCAGTCAGCCGGCCAATACGTTCAAATCCGGCAAGGAATGGCGCACCATAAGTTACCAGGAATGGGCTCAGATATCTGAAGAAATTGCCCTGGCATTGATCAAGTATGGTGTCAAGAAAGGTGATGATATTGCGATCATCTCCAAATCATGTGCTCAGGCTGGATGGGCACATATGGCCATACTGTTGTCCGGGGCAGTGGTCAACACCATAACTCCTATGGTGAATGATGATGAGTTTATCTTTATTGTCAAAAGAACGGATGTAAAGTACATATTTGTTGAGAACAAAGCAATGCTGCAAAGAACAGTTTCCTTATGGAAGCAGATGCCCTCTCTCCGGGGAATCATCTGCCTGGAGGAAGATTACCAGGGCAATGGCGAGAATACCTGGGGATTGCAGGAGTTCCGAGCAGCGGGCAGGAGCCACTCCCTGCCAGCTTCTGAATTGCCAGTATACTGGCTGCGTCTAAGTCTCGAGGACCGCGCCCGCCTTGATTACACCAAAAGTACTACCGGTGAATTAAGATGGGAACTGACCAGGCACGGTGAATGGATAAAATCCGAGCCCAGGGGACTGCGCCGGATCTTGTCCGAGAACCTGCAGGGCAAGCCCAGCAATGTATATCCTACCATTATGTCCATACCCAACAGCAGCGAGATAATGTACGCTCTTTATGCCATGATAGCAGTGGGAGCATTGATAAAATACGGTCCAGGACCGTCCAAGATCCAAAAACTGCCTGATCTCCATACTCTGCGCCAGGCTGCCAACGGCTAATTAAACCCGCGAAATTTCTTAGGGGAAGGGTTGCTTCAGGGGGCAAACCTTCCCCTGATGACTTTCTGTCAGTCTTTTAATTGGCGTAAAAAATGTATGACTGGTCCCCGTTTTAGGTCTTCGTGGCAGAATTGGTTGCGGTAGTTGCGCAGGCACCCTTGACAGCTGGCATCTCCTTCTTCCCCGCCACATTCACACGCTTCTAGCTTTTCCCGAGTGCGCTCAAGTATTGTCTTTAATACATCCGGTTCAGCCATGCGATAAACATGACCGGCCCCACCCGGTACATCATCGAAAAGAACCAGCTCCGGTGAGTAAAGACCTCCGTTGGGATGATAGATACAACCGTCCAAATCCTGCCGTTCTATGTCCAGCACGCTACTGGCACCTTCCAACAGGCCATATAAAAGGGATAACCAAAAACCACTATCGGTATTCTGGTAGCCTTGAAAGTTTATCCGAAGGATATCGCTATAAAACTGATGACCTAAAGAATAGCGCTTTATTAGGGTACCGCTGCACCTCTGCCCCCAGGGTGTTTGATGAGAAGCAGGAACTTTATCCGTGCCCATACAGGCAAAACCGCAGAGAGGACAAACCCGGAATCCATGGCTGCCTTTATTTATTACCACCAGTTTTCCCTGGGACTCGGCAATGGCCTCAATCCTCACCCGGGGATAGTCAAGGATAACGCTTTTGGGTTCAGTACTCGTATTGCCCGGGGAGAAAAATACCCGGGTCGAGTAAGTACGCTCCGGTTTTTGCTCCCGGGGACGCTGGGGAGGTTCGGGAGAAGAAATAAAACCAAAGTCGGGAATGATAAAAGTACCCTGGTTATTCCCAAAGGGCCGGTCGCAAACCGGACACTTCTGGAGTTTTTCTTCAAACTCGGCTCGCTGCGGATAAAAATTGTGGCAATGCTTGCAAATGGCATAATCATAGGTATCCCATTGTTTACCGGGAGGCAGTTTAATATACCTGGACGTCCACAGCTTTCCTGCCGCCACTACTTCACTTCCCGGAGCATACTCGGACAGGGCAATGCGCAAATCTCTGTCCAACTCCACCATGCGCGCCTCCTCGGAATGGTGAATTATACTCAATTCAACCACATCCACCGGGAACCCATACTTAGGCAGCACATTGCGGGAAGAAAGAAAACTGATCAGGTTCCTTTCTTTTATGGTTCTGATCAGGCGGGACAGGTGATCAATGCCCCCCTGATTATTTTCAAAACGCCGGCGGCGCAGGTTTTCCAGCTCAGTTACATCATTGACTACCTCATCTTCCGCCCGTTTTAGTACACCAGGGTCTTCAAAAAGGTGATTTATCCAGGACCAATCCTCGATTCCCAATATAGGCTGCATATCCCGCGGTACAATCCGCCGCAGGGAATCCACCAATTCAGCCGGGCGGCCTTGCAGGTAATCCAGGAAAAGATCATGGCCGCAAATGTCCGGAGCAAAAAAGAAATCCTGCACCTGTTCAAAATAATCGGGGTATTGTCTCCAAAAAGAGGCCAGAGCCACGGCATTAACATGTCTTTGGATAATTTTGGGGTTTTGCAGCTGAAAATGAGGAACTCCTATCTTGCCTGCCACCATGTGCAGAGGATTGCGAAAATGGTCCAAATCATGGGAACGCCGCTGGGCATAGGTAAGCACAAAAGCGGTAGATTCCACCCGCCGCCCGGCGCGGCCAGCCCTTTGCACATAATTGGCGGCTGAAGGCGGCACATTGCGCAGTAAAACCGCTTCCAGTTCCCCCACGTCAACCCCCAGTTCAAAGGTGGTCGAACAGCTTAATACATTAACCTGCCCTTGGTTAAATTTAACCTGCAAATCAGCGGCGGCTTCACTGGTCAGCTGCGCTGTATGTTCCCGCACGATCATTCTCCGGGGTGTGAGTCCGGTATACAAGCGATAGTAATGATTATCCCGCAGCATTTCCCGGGGATCACAAGGCACCAGAGTCCCGGAACAACGGTAATTGGGACACACGCCCCGCAAGTTATACAGAGTGAGACTGCGGCAGCGATCGCATCTGTACCACTGCAGGTCCGGTTTAACCTGGGTGGGCTGAAGCTCCCACATCTCATAGCGCAGCTGCCGGGCATTTATATCCCGGTTTATTGTCACTTCCGCAAAATAGTCATGTACCTGCCTCCCCAGGCGAAAGTCTTTTTCCCATATTTTCTCCAGGGCAAAACGGCAATCCTCAGGAGTGGGACGCCCTTCCAGCCGTGCTGCCAAGCGGTGCAGATAATCCAGGCGGCTGTTGAGGTGGCGCGGATTCCAGCCAATAATGCCCCACTTGGTAACCTGTGTATTTGAGTGAGAGCGAACTGCTATTTCCCGGTTGCGCGGCTGAAAAAGCTCATCCCTCGGGGAAACATTCTCGGGAAATAGTACCGCTCCCTGGCGTCGCAGACTGTTTATAAGCACCTGAAACAGCATCCAAACTTCATCGCTGCTCAGGTTCCAGGGAGGCCGAGTTAAGGCGGGAAAAGGACTCCAGTCTTCAGGCTTGATCAAGGTAAAGCCCAGCAGCCCCAGCCCTTCCAGGTTGATATGAATGTCCAGACCCAGGAATTCGAACATAACCCAGCGCCACACTTCGTTAAATTGCTCCTGGGGAGTTTCCCTCTCGATGAAAAATCCGGAGCGGCGAGCCTGCTCCACCAATGCCCGGGCCAAATCAGACAGGCGCCATCCGTAGGTGAGAATATCGGAACGGTGTGTTTCCAGGGCTTTCAAGATAAGTACCCGGCGGAGTATCTGGCTGTATGTACGATCCAGGTAAGGAGCAAAGAAAGCCGCGTCCTGTCGGCTGTCGGAAAAAATCAGCAGACGCGGCGGTTCTCTGTTTGCGCTTAAATTCATGACTTCCTCTGGAGCGCTCTCCCAGCCGTCGTCAGTGGAGGCAGGTATTGAGATTTGTCTGCTCAAGCTGGTATTTACAGATTTATCCTGGTCCAACTGCTGGTAGAGGGCAGTGGCCAAAACACTGGCGGTGGCATCCGTACCGGTTAAGAAACGCCACACCATACCAGTCATGCTTCTTTTGCCGCAGGCCAGGCAAGTGGTTACCTTGCCCTCTTCGCTGACCGGCGCTTGCAGCAAATACTGGTAGTGCTCAGGTCCGCAATCACAGGGAGGCAAAACCGAATTAGCCAGATCCATGGTTCCGCATTTGCCGCAAATAACCAGTCTTATTTGTTTATAATCCAGATTGGCTCCGCCGCTTACTTCCGTTTCATCATCTTCGTCCAACTCCTCTGCGGATACTGCTTTGCCCAGCAGATAAAAATAACTGACTTTGTGTTCGTCATCTATGCGGGGAGGCTCAAGCTTGGCCGGAAACTTATCAGTAACTGTCCCGGCCAGGTAGGTGGCCCCGCAGTTCCGGCAGGAAGCCAATTCGAAAACCGGGTAGCGATGTCCTGCTTCCTCAACATAATTGCGCCTTTCCAAAAATAGCCGGGGGATGGGCTCCAGCTGCTGATAAACCCCTTCCACCGCCCGCACAAATAAATGATAGCGAGCCGGAATTAAGGATTGCCAGCCGGGGCTGGGACGGGCCATTTTGGCCAAATCAACCAGGGTAACTACTTTGTCCATCCGATCATGATCATTACCAAAGAGCTCTTGGGCGGCCTCCTCCAGCAGGCACGGGCTTTCCTGCAGTTTCCTTTGCAGATTAATGACCCTTTGATCATGTTTTAACAGGTGATACAAAAAAGCCGGCCAGCCGCTTTCTTGAGCAGCAGTCACAGCTTGCTGAATCAATGATTCCGGCAAACCAGCTTGCCTGCCAATCCTGGCTAAATCTTCAAGAACATCCGTAGCTTCTCCAGACAATATGGTTTGGTACCAGTGTAAATACAATTCCGAATTGTACTCCAGGCTTAGGCAGTCACCCTCAATGCTAACCATCGGCAACCTGGTGGCATAAACCACATCCTGTCGATCCGGGTTACCCTCATCCCACTCAAAAGGCTCGCCGAACAACCTGCTGGCAAAAGCTGCTACTGCCGGGGCGTCCTGGCGCCCATTTCCCAGGGTGGCGCTGGTAGCCACACATTGCAAGTGTCCTTCATCGGATGAGAAAATGCGCTCCTTCAAGCGCCTGATTAGCATGGCCATTTCAATTCCCCTGGCACCCGAGAACGTATGGGCTTCATCCACTACCAGGTATCGCCAGTGACGGGCCAAGGGACCATCAAAGAAAACCGTATCTTTTGGCCTTAGCAGAAGGTATTCCAGCATCGCATAGTTGGTGAGCAGGATATGGGGAGGACTGCTGCGCATTTCTTCCCGGGATATCAATTCATTTTCCAGGGGATCACAACCAAATACTTTACGATAATGCTCCAGGGCATCCTTTTTCCCTTCAATAGTTTCACCAATATAACGTCCAAAGGTTATCTGCGGAAAATCCTTTAATAAATTGCGCAAACGCTTGACCTGGTCATTGGCCAGAGCATTCATGGGGTACAGCAGCAAAGCCCGTACCCCTGGACCCAAGGAACCCTGTTCATGCTCCTGCAACAAGTCACTTAAAATCGGCAATAAAAAGGATTCCGTTTTACCACTGCCGGTTCCTGTAGCCACCACCAGGTTGCGGCGGTTAACCAGCAGTTTGGTTATAGCCTCTTCCTGATGCTTATATAAGGCCATTTCCGGCGATATGGCCGACAGTTTGAGCAGTGATTTGCTTAACACTCCAGAATCCACCATCTCCTGGATGGTTTTGCCCCGGGCAAACTCCGGAGTGGCCTCCAAAATAGGTCCTTTTATCAACCGGCCCGGCTGATTGAGCAGGCTGGTAAACTCCTCTTGCAGAGCAGGGTTTTGGAAGCTGAAAGCAGAAGAGAGATAGCTGATATAACTATCCTGGATGGCCTTGGCAGCATGAAAAGGATTTATACTCATTCCTTATTTACCTCCCCACACAGTTGCAACCATGTTTTTTTCACATTCCCATAATAGCTCAGCAACTTTTTCCCAGGCTGGCGATCCGTTTATTTGCAACCTGCTCCATTCCCCAGCAGTGAATTGACGGATCAGGGGCAGAAATGGGCGATCCAGCTGAAATCTCTGAGGATACATCCTAGCTAAAGCGTAGGATTTTAGACTCCAAACCAAACGGGCGTCCACATCCCGAACTACCCTCAAGCATTTGCAGCTACGGTGATTACTTAACCAATGATCTATATCAAGACAAAACTCTCCCTGGCGCGGGCAGCCAGGTTGACTGCAAACAACCGCATGAGCGACTCTTAAATCTACCAACCCTTCTCGCCTTTTAATAGTTAACTGGTGACCTTTAGGCAGGGTAAATCGACATTCCTGGCCATTTTTCAGTGCCTTCAAAATCGTAGCACTGTATTGCTCAGGCAATGGCAACACTATGGGGTATCTCTTTTCAATCAGCCCGGCAACGGAAAAACATAATAACTCCGCGGGCAAATCATTAGGAAAAGCGGCCGGGGTATATGTATACTCTATGGGAGCAGCCCCCGGCAACAAGTAAAAGCTGGGAGTAGCTTCTCTATGCCGGGGCCAAATACCTATCCAATGATATTTCTCGTCGATATATTCTTCTTCCTTAAACACCTGGTGGCTGGAGGGATAAAACAGGTTCAAGCAGATTTGTCCATGCTTACAAGTTAACCTTTTCACCTGGTAAGTAACTTCCCCAGCTCGGGTCCCCAAAAGAATAATCCATACTCTTGCTGCCGCCTCCGGGTGAGAAAGCCATCCAACAATGTTTAGGCCTCTGTTGCTGTAATCCTGTAACAATCCCTGTACTACCGGCGTTTTCCCCCTGATGGAACAGTCATAACAGTTTCCCTGTGGTTCCGCAGGAAATTGCTTTGCTGGTCCTGCATCCCAGGGATCCTCCTGGGTAAACAGCAACCGGTAATATCCCCCGCTTAATTCAGCGCCGTCGATTTCCAATTCAAACTGCCCATCCGGAATAGGAAACTCTTGGGGAGAGAGCCAGGCCTGATCCAGCCGCCAAATATTTACAACCCGGTCAGCAGCCGGCCTTTTTTCCTGCCAGGTAAGCAAAAGTTTACCATCAGACTTCTCGCTTATCTGAAAATTCTGCACTTCCCATTGGCAGTGGATAGTAAATAATAATCCCGCATCAATGGCCTGGCGGCGCTGGTTATATGCCACAATCCCAATATTTTTTGCAGCAGCTCCCTGGCTCAGGGAATCAAACCAAGGCAACAGGTCAAATTCCGCATGATAATCTTTTAAAGGAACTGGGTGCCCCCGGGGCACACCATCTATTTGCAAGGCCACACTTTTAGCTGAAGATAAGGGTACATATACCTGCAGACTAATCCTCTGAGCACCTATCCAGTCAATGAGCCAGTATTCTCCTACCTGGCTGCTCCATTCCTCTCCGTCTTCCAATTTGTGCAGACGCCATTTCACCCGGGGGATTTCCAATTTAACCGGAAGCTGTACATGATTATCAAACAATTCTCCTTGCAACCCCTCTGCCGAAGCAGGAAAATCAATCTCATAGACGTCATCCTCCACCTGACGCAAACAGGCAGGAGGGAAGGGAGTAAAGCGATGATCTATAGGTGCCATAAAAGTCAGGCCCGTCATTTCGTCCGCTGGCATTTCCGGCCAGTACAGTTTTTTTTCATATTCCCAGTCTAGTTCCGGGAAGATTGCAAAACTAATGACATATCCACTCCAACCGGGTCCCCGCAGCCGGAGGCGGTACCATCCGCTAGGTTCGGCAGTAAAGAGCGAAGCTAACGGTATATACACATCATTAGCTTTACGGGCAAACTCAATCTCAGACAGGTTAATATTTTCATAGCCAGAGTTTAACCGGCGTATTCCCACTTCCCAGTCTTCCGGTTCGGTGCCCGCCAGGGGTAGGGTTATGCCTTCCGGCAGCTTAACATACAGAGGATTCCCGTTGATCCAAATACCCGGTTTTATTTGACCTCCCCGCAACTTCACCTGAGGAACTTCCCTAAAAGGCAATGCATAATGGTGACCTTCATTATCCAACAGGACTATTTCACTGGTGCTGGCATTTACCGGATCAATCAGGAACATAATTGCTCCCGGATCGATTTGCGGTACAGGTTCCTCGGCCAGAATGGGTATTTCCGTATGCAAGGTCGTCCCATGCTGCAACAGCAGCCATAATCTGGACCGGGGCAATTCCGGCCTGGCCAGCAACAGCCCGGCTTCATTGAAAACCAGAGCGGGATAAAACCTTAACCCCGTTTCCACTATCCATTCCCGCTGTAAAACATCTTCGATAAGGATTTGCACCCGATAACAGGGGTAAACTTCTGTTATCGGAACAGCCAACGGCCTGGTTTCCAGCCATCCTTCCTGATCCAACGATTTATAGAGGCGAATAGTATGTTTATACAGCAGTGCATTTTCGTCTCCGCCAGTAATAATCAAGGCAGCGGTTCCCGGCAAAACATCTCTTTCGATATGATAAGCTTGCCGGGAAAAGATCATTTCCAGTCTGCCTTCCAGGAAATTCAGCTCTAAATGAGGAGCTCGGGAATACTCCCTGGCAATTGGAGCGGCGATTGGTTCCTGGGAAGATTCGGCCAGGAAATCCCCGTTTAATTGCTCAATTAGCTCCTGCAGTTGCTCCCTGGCCCAATTGGGCAAAACAGAGCTTTCTGTTTCACGGGCACAATCGTTCCCCTGACAGGCAATCACCAGATTAACACTTTCCGCAACCCAATCTTGAGCCCACTCGCCTCCGTAAAGAAGGAAGCGAGCTACCGGTTCGTCTAAGCCTGTAAATATACCAGGCTGATCAAGAAGGCGCTGGTACTTGGCCAGCAACTGTTGCCCTTCTTCCAGCTCCTTTTCCCAGACAGTCATCTGTTCATCTAAAGCATCCCACGGCAGACCTTCCGCAGCACTCATTTGATCCCTTTGCCGGCGCAAATGCTCCAGTTTTTGCTCCAGGCGGATATATTCCCTTAACAGCTCCAGACCAGCCTGCGCATCTCCGTTACCCATAATCTCTAAGAGCCCGGTGACAGCAGTGAGCTCTTTGGTTAACATCATTTGTTTTCTCTTGCATAATATTGAAATAACCTGATAACGCAGGCAACGTACAGCAGCTTGTTCCTGCTGATCAGCTAAATTCTCCAACTCACGGGTAACGTATGCTTGCAACTGCTCCAATGACTGGAGGCAGTCATCCCCTGGCAAAAGGGAAAAGCCTTGCAGCAAGTCTGTTACCTGGTTATTCAATTGAGCTTCAGTTCCAGCAATATGGCAGCCCAGATCCTGGATGGCTCTTTGCTGATCTTGGACCTGCTGGTACTTTTTCTGTAACTCCTCCAGCAAGTAAAGCCAGGAGTCTATGCCCAGAGCACTTTCTCTAGCAGGCATGGGAAAAGGAGCCAGAGCCTGTCTTAATTGGCTTTTAGCTGCCGCCAATTGACCCTGATGTTCCTGGTAATTTTGCCAGCTTTTCCTGAGGCGCTGCTGGGGCGTTAAGGGGACAGCCTGGACTGCGGGAGACTCCTTTGGAGAATCATAATGTACCAATACAGAGGGCTGAAAACCCACAGCAGCCATCTCTGATTCCAATAATTGCTGGCAGGTCAAGGCATGCTGGGCCATGCTTTTATTGCTGTAACTCAAGATAGCCAGAGCCAGGGACAACTCCAGCAAAGAGCGCCCATATCTCAATCTGCAGGAATTATATCTCTGCAAAGCCTTGCGGATGTGCTCAATATCCAGCTGGGTTATTGAACTCAACTCTGGGAAAACTGCATCCTGACCCCAGATCAGGCCAGCCAGATAATAACATTGATCCAGCAGATACTTCTCCTGGGCCTGCTCATCCTCAAGCCTGGCCTTCTGCTCACGCAAAGCATCAACAGCGCTGTAAAGAATTTCCGTTTGCTCATAAACACGGGACAGTTTGCTGTGTTGCAGCCGCAAATTATTAAGAGTCCTCTCTGCCACTGAGCTGGCAATCTGCCAGAAGCCAAATTGATTAGCTGCCAGTTCACATTGGTTCACCAGGCTGTAATACTCCTGAAGGGATTCAGGATTCAGGCCTGGAACCAAGGAGATAAGATCCAGGCTCTTTTCAGTACGTTCTATTTCTTCCCTGAGAGCTTGCAGCTTTTTGGCAGATTTCAGTTTTATATTGGTATGGAACTGTTTTTTCTTCAGTTTAGCTGCCTTTGCAGCTATTTCCTGCCGTCTCTGCTCTCTCTGGCGGAACAGACTGATTTCCTGATACACTTCCTGCCTTTCAACAATATTGCGCTTAATCAAGGGCACCAAGGCACGCTGCAGGAAATTCTCCAGGCAGTTTACAGGGATGCCTCCCTGCAGCAGGATGGGGGTCACATAAGTAAGAGAATCCTTAATGACAGGCACGGCTATTCCCTGGCGCCTGAGAATCCTCAGAAAGGTTTGTCCCCAGAAAGCTTTCCAGGCAGGCTCCAGTTCCACCTGCAGACGCCTTTCCACTCCAGACCAGTAGTTGCCTTCCTCATAGTCAAATATCCCCGTAAAAACCAGAAAAAAGGCTAAGCAAAGAGGAGTTTGCTGAGCCACCAGGACAGTAGTTGACCAGTCCCCTCGCAACTGCTGTCTGATTAATTCGCCCAATCTTTCTATATCTTCAACCGTCAAAGGCACCCTACCTATGATTTGTTCCCTTTGCAGGCAGGACGAGAGAACTAGTTCACAATCATTTAACCCTGAACAAGCACTAAGGATAGACATTGGGATCCTCAAAATGAATAGTAGTAATTAGGATTATAATCCTAGATTTCGCTGCAAAAGCTAGTTTTCCTTGAGATTTTCCAAAAATAATTATAATTGGACAAATCTTGTCATATGTTCACAAAGCCCTAACATGGTCATCTAAAGACTGCCACTTCCTCAGTCAGGATCACTCCATTATCTATACCCACGCAAAACAGTTTTACTTTTTTTGACAACAAATCTTGTTTCTTTTATCATTTGGTATAGATATCAGCAGTAATTAAGCGCATTATTAAGTATAAGCGTTTTATTTTAATTTTTCAGCCTAATTAGCTGATATTTAGTTTCTTATGAATTTTAAGGAGGCGACTACTATGAACAGTTCTCAGGGAAAAAATGAATTTTATGAAAAGCAACTGGATGTTAATGTCAATCAAAAATTAGGCCATTTGCTGGTAAGAAATTAGGCCACTTGAGTAAT